>JAEIGA010004029.1_pt1 | contig 22759 bp, 37 predicted proteins | sample 9270691 | NCBI WGS metagenome assembly JAEIGA01 (sample SAMN17057246, study PRJNA624740) | gut metagenome | biome: biome; isolation source: fecal sample | host: Bos grunniens | place: China: Xizang | collected 2019 | reverse complement strand
GACTATGGAGTGATGATAGGTGAATTGGAAAAGAAATTTTTTGATACTCAGTATTTTATTGCACGAAAGTCAGGTTTGATACTACGAACAACCGAAGTAACACATTGGCAGCCCTTGCCTGAACCGCCGAAGCAATGAAAAGGTAATTTCTTCGTTTCAAGAAAATAATAAGGAGGCTATTAATTATGAAAAAACTTATATCCGTACTGCTTTCAGCAGTAATATGCATTAGTTCTCTCGGCGTGGCAACAGTCCACGCTGAGGACGAGCTGGAGGCTCTCAGAGCGGAGAACGCAAGACTGCAAGAGGAACTCGATGCCACGAATGAGCTTCTTGCATACTTCTTGGTAGAACTCGACCAGATATCAACAGGCGACATCAACGGTGACGGTTATACCGATGCAGTAGATGCATCACTGATACTGAGCTATTACGCTTATGTATCAACAAGCGGAAACCAAACACTCAGAGGATATTTAAATGGGAGGAGATAATATGATTATTCTTGAAGACCTTAAGGACATCATAATAGACTTCTGGTTAGAACTGGACGGAAAAGACAAGCTCATGTGCTATGATATGTATCTACTATCAGCGCAGTATATATCAGGGGGGCAGTACTAATGACAAAGGATAATCATTCAAAGATGCTTGCTAAGAGGCTGGCTGCTATAGCCTGCAAGATGAATCACGATATACGGTACATGCATAAGGATATCTATACTCAGGATGAGAAACTTCTGGACTTCGCTGCCGAGATAGCTACAGATATGGGCTTCGAGGTTCATGTGATCTGGCGGCGAGACGGTCAGATTGAAGCGGTCACGGTAGGCAATACCAGAGAGGAAGTGCTTTGCGGTGAGTGATATCCGGACCGTAACCATTGAAAAGATAAACCTCGGTACTTCTTACCTTAGAAGATATCATGTACAGTATTGTTCAGGGGTATGTCGTTCTTACGGCATACCACCTGAGACGGTCGACAAGTTCATTGGCGAGAATCAAAGAGAGTTCTCTAAAGTTAAATATACATTCAGAGATGCAAGTCAGGAGGATGGATATGAAGAACCGTGACAGATACATCTTGAAGGTCAATGAGTATGATCTGATGATGAACATACTGAAGAATATTAATCATGGTACGCACTGCCCAATAAAGGCAGTATCAGGAGAATACAACTATAACGATTGCTTGAAGCACAGCTATCAATGTTGGGAATGTGTTCAGGCGTGGTTAAATAAGGAGGCATAATATGACAAAGTGTAAAGGATGTAAATACTTCAACAATAAAGTTCCTTGTGACACAATCAGGAACGAGCAGGACAAGCGAAAGACACCTGATGAGTATATAGGAATGTGTAGGAATATCGGCTGTATAAAGATGATGAATGATACTTGCATATTATTTGAGAAGAAGGAGGTAACCGAAAATGACACTTGAAGAAGCAATTGAATGCTTAACGAATCCAAACATACATGAATTAGTATTGCCGCCAAATCAATTAACTGAATGGCTGCAGGAGCTGAACATCCTCCGTGTAAAGCACTGGGACGAATGCAGACAGATAGCTCACTATGATGATGAACTGTATCAAACAATCAAACGAGCGATAATAAACAATGGTCGTGCTGTGTTGACTAATATGGATAACTTAGACTTGCAGGACGAGAACAGGGAGTTAAAGAGGCTGTTAAAGGCAGCTATTATAGATCTGGAAGAAGCTGAAGATTGTAGCTGCTGTATACATGACGGCAAGCAGTGCCCCGGTGTTACAGGTGATTGTACATTCAAATGGAAATACACAGACGAAGCTGAAAAGCTTATCGGAAAGGAGTAATTGATATGGAGAAAAAAATACGCTCTATTGAGATAATAGAGCCTAACACATCATCGAAGGCAGACGTAGAACGATTGAAAATGGACTTAGACAGCTTTCGGGACGCAGTCAGAGAGCAGGAAGTGATATTCAGAGGCGAAATAAAAGCGCTTTTCAAAAGTGACGTGAACATTCAAAAGCAGATCGATGAACAGGAAATAAAAATCAAGCATCTGCAGACAAAGTATAATGCATTATATGCATTTACTACAGTGATAGGTACTTTATTTTCAATAATAATTGCAGGCTTGGTATTCTATGTTAAGTGAAGGAGGTGAAAGATATGGCAATACTGTTGCTTGTTATAGCTATTCTTATATGCGTATACATAGGCTATAGGATATACAGGAGCGTAGAGCTTGACGAAATCATGGAAATGAGAAAGCAGGCAGGACTGGATAACAAAAAGGAGAAGTAATATGAGTGAAGCAGAACAAGCATATCAAGAAGGGTACATTAAAGGCTTAGCGGCAGCACAGGAAGAGAACGCAGAGTTAAGAATTCAGATCAGACTCATGAACGACATGGTAAATCAACTACGAGAAGCAATAAGCAGAAGGCAGGAGGAGTATTATGAGTAATATTATATGTTTTATGATAGGCGGAGCAATAGGGTTCTTTATCAGTGCTTTCCTTATAGGAGCAAAGGAGGACTAAATGGATCTAGAAGGGAAGAAACTTTATAAGAGGGAATGGCATAAGAGAAACTACGCAGGAGTAAAGGCTCTTAGGTCATCGCTAGAAACGCTCAGCAAAGAACTTGAAGAGCAGAAACAAAAGTATAACAAGCTACATGCAGAGTACACGAGATACAAAGCAGACGGTAAAGACAAGATAATAACTATGCTAAGAGACACCAGAGACTTTTATATATACTCTTGGGGTGGAGATTATAACAATATGCCTGAAATAGATAAAGCAAAATGTGATGAAATAGACAAGATAATTCTCGATATAATGAATTTAGGGAGCTATTGACAAATACATAAAAATGTATGTTGAAAACAATTGAAATAACGGCAAAACAACGATATATCAAACATTGATATCTTCGGACTTTATACATTAAAATAGGAGATAAGATGAGGGAAGTTAGGAAACATCACTTGTCTTGTCTCCTTCTTGTTTTACATATATACATCCTTTATTTAGGGAGCAAAAGCTCCCCCTTTACTCGGAAACAGTAAACAGCAGGTGCAAGTCCTGCTCTGAGTACCACAGCTTAATAGTGTAACCTCCTAAGGTGATGCAGTATTCCGTCTCAGTCTCCCCTCTGAGGCGGTTTGCTGTATATGGAGGAAAGAAAGAAGGTGTTACCGTGAATGAAATGAATGAAAGGCAAAAGAAATTCGCAGAATATTACGCTCAGAGCGGTAACGCTTCATTGAGTGCGAAAAAAGCAGGATATTCAGAGAAATTTATTAATACTAATGCTACAAAATTACTACAAAATACTACAATAAGCGAATATATTAAAGAACTGACTGAGAAAGACCAAGACCAGCGTATCATGACAGCCAAGGAACGAAGAGCAGTGCTGTCAGACATAGCAAGAGAAGGAAACAACCAGGATAGGATAAGAGCTATTGACACTCTTAACAAGATGACAGGAGAATATGTCACGAAAATAGAAGGAAGCCTCTCAGCCGAGATTAATAATCCATTCAAGGATCTGACTACCGAGGAGCTGAAGAGACTTGCTGACTGATAGAAAGCTGATACAGCTTGGCGCAAGAATAGAACTGGCAAAGAGAAGCTTCTTCGATTACTGCAGGCTAAAGGCTCCTGACTTCTATAGACGAGACAGACAATATCTCGTAAATCTATGCAACGACTTTCAAGAATTTCTGGAATCCGATGATAAAGCGATGATAATAAATCTTCCTCCGAGACATGGCAAATCGAGAACGGCCTGCTGCTTCGCTGAGTGGTATCTCGGACAGGATCCAAGCAGAAAGATAATGATAGGCTCATACAATGAGACTTTATCAACAATGTTCTCCAAGAATGTTAGAAACACGATACAGGAGATAAAGGCTGATATATATAAGCCAGTGTTTACAGATGTATTTCCAAACGTACGCATCAAGCTTGGCGATGCTGCCATGAACCTATGGAGCCTTGAAGGCGGTTACAATAACTATCTTGCCACTTCCCCTACCGGAACGGCGACAGGTTTCGGATGTACACTGATGATAATAGACGACCTAATCAAGAACGCAGAGGAAGCCAACAACGAGAACACCAAGCAGAAACACTGGGAATGGTTCACAAATACCATGCTGAGCCGAAGAGAAGAAGGCGCAAAAGTCATTATAATTATGACACGTTGGGCTTCGGACGACTTAGCAGGACGGTATCTTGATTTTTGTAAGTTTGAGAAAATCCCTTACAGGCATATCTGCATGAGAGCCTACGACAAAGAAAGTAATACAATGCTTTGTCCTGATATCCTCAGCTATGAAAGCTATCAGGCGACAATCAAGGCAATGGGTGCAGATATAGCCAGTGCGAACTATCAGCAGGAACCGATTGATATAAAAGGCAAGCTTTACACAAGCTTTAAGACATATACAGAGCTTCCGCCTCACTTTGAGGGAATATTCAGTTACACCGATACCGCAGACGAGGGCAGCGACTGGCTGTGTTCTATCATCTGGGGCGTGTATCAGAAGGAAGCATATATCCTTGACATATACTTTACGAAGGCACCTATGGAAGAGACAGAAGTCGAGACAGCTCGACGACACAAAGAGTTTAACGTGAATAACGCTCGGATAGAATCCAACAACGGCGGTCGAGGCTTCGCTCGAAACGTCAAGCGCATATCTGAGGAGCAGATGAACAACCGCAGAACAATCTGGCTGTGGTTCCATCAGTCCGCTAACAAGGTGGCGAGAATTATCACCTATTCCACATGGGTAATGCAACATGTGTATTATCCTATGAACTGGCGTGACCGCTTCCCAGAGTACTACGAAGCAATGAACAAGTATCAGCGTGAAGGCAAGAACGCTCACGACGATGCACCAGACGCAACGACAGGTATTGCTGAGACTATGCTCAACAATCAGAAGGTCGGAACCTCAACATTAAGACGATAGGAAGTGTTTTTTATATGCCGTTTTTAATGGATGATACACAGGAGCTGACACCACAGCTCGTATGTGAGTATATCAAGATGCACAGGACAGCAATGGCACCGAAGTATGAGAAGCTACAGCGTTATTATGAAGGCGCTCATGATATCCTGCTCCGAAAACCAAAGTATAGACCTGATGATCCATGCAACAATGTGGTTTGTAACTTTGCCAAGTATATCTCAGACTTTGCCGCAGGATATCTCATTGGAGAGCCTATCTCGTACACATCGGAAGAGCAAGACCTTGACAACCTGCTCAAATGGAACAGCATAGCACAGACAGACGTGCAGGATATGGATAATGCAAAGTATCAGTCTATATTCGGCGTAGCCTATGAGCTGGTATATATGTCCTCGAAGCAGTCGCCGACGCCAAAGACAGCAAGCACGCATCCGACGCAGAGCTTTGTCATTTATAACAATACCGTAGAGTTCAAGAAAATGGCAGGTGTCAATTACTTTGAGACAAGAGACGTAAAGACACAGGAACTTAAAGGATTCCGAGTTATAGTCAGCACGGCAGAAAAATACATGAAGTTCAATGTTACTGCTGAATATGCATTGAACGGAGATGTTGAAGAGGAGCCGAACTACTTCGGGGCGGTCACACTAATCGAGATCTACAACAACAACGAGCGACAGGGCGACTTCGAGCAGCTCATACCTCTTATAGATGCATACAACTGTCAGCAGTCTAACCGAGTGGACGATGTCGAGAACTTCGTTAACTCTCTTATGGTCCTCACTGGTCAGACCCTAGGCTATACAGACGAGGAAAAGGAAGAGAGCTACAACGACATCAAGAAGAACGGCGTTATTGAGCTGGCTCCTGAAAGCAGTCTCTCATTCCTTACAAGACAGATTGACCAGCAAGGAAACGAATTGCTCCGTCAGAGTATCGCAGACGATATACACAAGTTCAGCTGTGTTCCTTCCATGACGGATAAGGACTTTGCTGCAAACGTCAGCGGTGTGGCTATGCAGTACAAGCTTCTCGGACTTAGTCAGATAACAAAGATTAAGGAGAGATACATCAAGGAAGGCATACGAGAGCGTATAGAGCTCTTTTCTGCAATCATGCAGGATAAAGGAATGCCACCAGTAGGCATCGACGACCTAACAATAACAATAACACACAGCCTGCCGAGAAACCTTGTAGAGACTGCCCAGGTAATAAGCACACTACAGGGAATATGTAGCAATGAGACCTTAGTATCACAGCTGCCATTTGTCTCGGATCCGGAAGAGGAAGTCAAGAAAGCAACCGAGGAACGCAGACAGGAGCAGGATGAACGCTATGTGATGTCAGCTCCACAAGATATAAACAATGAGGAATAAGCAATACTGGATTGATAGAGCAAACAGGCGAATGGATAAGTACACAGCTTCTGCCTTTGACGAGGCGAGAATTATAGGCCGTGCTTATCGAGAAGTTAAGACCTATGTCACAACAGAGATAGCTAAAATACTTCGAAATGTAGGAGAAGAAGGCTCACTGGCATACGAATATCGTATGAAGCGATTGAGTGCACTTCTGCTAAACATGGAGAAGCAATGCAAAGAAGTGTATGGGTTAGCTTTAGGCTCCGCTACAGAGTTCCTGAAGAAGATTATCCCAGAAGCATACTACAATACTATCTTCGATATAGCGAAGGGCATAGGAGAACAGCCTGATTTCTCTACAATCAATAAAAAGCTTGTAAGCAAGATTATTCACGAGGACTGGAGTGGAAAGAACTACAGTAAAAGAATATGGTCTAACACAGAAGCACTTGCGGAAGAGCTTCGAGAGGTGCTTACAGAGGCGGCAGCCACTGGAGAGAGTATACATAAGACCTCTAAGAAAGTGGCTCAGAAGTTCGATACAGCATCTTATAACGCAGAGCGGCTTATAAGAACAGAAACCACATACGCTTGCAATCAAGCTGAGCTGTTAGCTTATGACGAGTTAGACATTGATGAATATGAGTTCGTGGCAACACTGGACACCAGAACATCACCGATATGCCAGAAGCTTGATGGCAGGATATTCAAGACAAAAGATGCACAAGCAGGGAAGAATCTGCCTGCTATGCATCCGAATTGCAGATCTACCACAATCCCACACTTTAAAGATGGGAATCCAACGATAAGGACAGCCAGAGACAAGGACGGTAAGAGGATTACTGTCCCTGCTTCGATGACATATCCACAATGGTACAAGAAGTATATCGAGCCATACGAAAAGAAGAAATAAGGATATTACGTCAGATGACGTTTTATATCTTGCGTAACCGAGCCGCAAGTAAAATATAGCTGCATAGCGAGCAGAGCCTCGCTATATGCTCAAAGCGGTGCATGAACCGTTATGAGTACCATTATGCGTTCACTGTGCGGCGCTTTAAAGATAGCACTGGAATAAAGCCGACAGGCTATAAATGGAGGTATTTATATGTTAAAAGTCCCTATGCAGTTTTTCGCTGAGCCTGTTGAAGGTGAAGCAGGTGCAAACGTACAGGCAACAACCACCGAACCGACTGGCACAGCGCCACAGGGAGAAACACAGCAGACTGAGCCTGCTCCTACTGGCAAGACGTTCACTCAGAGCGAAGTCGATAAGATGATATCTGAGCGGCTAGCAAGGCAGCAGAAGAAGTTCGATGCTGAAAAGGAAGAAGCTGCAAAGCTTGCAAAGATGAATGCCGAGGACAAGGCAAAGTATGCAGCACAAAAGCGAGAGGAAGAACTCACAGCCAGAGAGACGGCTATACAGCAGAAGGAGTTACGCTATGAGGCGTTGAACATCCTTGAAGAAAATAAGCTTCCAGCAAAGCTTGTTGACTGTTTGAACCTTACTTCGGCAGAAACTTGCAAAGCTTCAATCGAATCAATTAAAGTGGCATGGACCGAGGCTCTTACAGCTGCGGTCGATGCGAGACTTAAATCAAACACTCCGCCACCTTTTAGCGGCGGTAATACACAATCGGATCCATTCCTTGATGCGTTTGGATCTATGTAAAATTAAAGGAAAAGAGGTTATTTTATGCCTAATTTAGCTACAAAGTATGCAAGTAAGATTGACGAAACCATTATAAACGGCGCTCAGTCAGGTCCTTCTGTCAATCAGGACTATGATTTTATAGGTGCTAAGACGGTCAAGGTTTATAGCTTCGATCCTGTTGCTATGAACGACTACACACGCTCTGGAACTAACCGCTACGGTTCACCTTCAGAGCTCGACGATACTACACAGGAACTCCAGCTCACAAAGGACAGAAGCTTCTCAATGACAATTGATAAGGGTAATAAGCTTGATAGTCCTGACGGCGTTCGTGATGCTGCAAAGGCTCTCCGCAGACAGATAGATGAAGCTATCATTCCAGAACTTGATAAATATCGCTTCACAAAGATAGCACAGGGCGCAGGCCACGTATTCTATGACACCACAGGTATTACAGCTTCAACAGCATACCAGGCTTTCCTTGAAGCAAACGGAGCTATTGACGAGGCTGACGTTCCTGCAGGCGGCAGAGTATGTAACTGCTCACCTAAGTTCCTTAATCTCCTTAAGCAGGACGATAGCTTTATCAAGGCAGGAGATCTGTCACAGAATATGCTCATCAAGGGGCAGGTCGGAGAAGTTGACGGCGTTGCAATCGTTAAGGTTGCTTCTTCAAGACTTCCTGCAGGCTGTCTCTTTGAGATAACACACAGTGCTGCTTGTGTGGCTCCTGTTAAGATACAGGATTACAAGGTACACGACAATCCTCCAGGAATCAACGGTATGCTCATCGAGGGCCGTGTATATTATGATGCATTTGTTCTCAATAAGAAGGCTAAAATGGTAGCTGTTTACTACGGTGACAACGGCGGCACATTCACAGTAAGTGCAGCAGCTGGAGCTGATTCCACACACACAAAGCTTACTGTATCAGGCAACATTGACGGTGGTACACTTGTAGCTAAGGACTATGCAAGCGCAGCTACAGCAGGCGCAGCAGTTGACATCGGAGACGATGTATCAAGCTTTAGCGCATTCCCTTCAAACGGTATCATCACAACAGCAAGCGGCCATTATGTAGCAGTAGCTGTTAGAGATGCAAGTGGTAAGGTAGTTGCAAGTCAGGTAGTGGCTGCAGTAATCGGAGCTTAATCATGTTGAACAGGCTGTTGATCCTGCTCGGTAATCCGCCTGAATGTGATATGGACACAGTCGAGGTATGTCGAGAAATGGCTGAGAGGTCAGTTCTCGACTACATCGGCAGAGATGAACTCCCGAGGGGAGCTGATTGCATAGTTGACAAGCTTGCAGTGATTTATTACAACAGGCTCGGCAATGAAGGTGAGACAGCTAGATCTGAGGGAGGCATATCTCAGAGTTTTAACAGTGACATTCCTATGGATATACTGAGGCAATTAAGGAACTATCCTCGAAAGGTAGGTGTTATCCACAGTGAGACTGTCGAGGAATAAATTGAGACCTGTGTACATCTTTAAGATGGTAGATATGCCATCAGATTATGTGGGTACAGAAAAGAAAATTGACCGTGTAGGCACATTCGACTGTGTCTGTGAGGTCGTAAGACGTTCAAAAACAGACGATACCAAAACCGAAAATAATGTTGTATGCAAATTGACCGTTCCTAAAGGCTATCATTTTCAAGAAGGCTACATGGCAAGCTTTGACAGCCCAGACGAGCCAGAATTGAAGATAACAGCCATATACAAGTATACAGACCATTGTGTCTGTGAATGCGAATCATGGAAATAACGTTTAAATGTGTTGGCCTTGATGCATGGCTCGAAAAGCTTCAGGCACTGCAGGACATTGAGAAGAATCCAAAGGTAAACAAAGCGCTTGGAAGAGGTGCGGCAAGAGTACAGGCGGCAGTAAAGCTGTTGACACCTGTAGGACTTGCAGAATACGGTGGAACAGGTAATCTAAGAAACAAGATATTCATAGATAATCCAGAACCAAACGTATGGCAGGTAACATCGAACGTAGAATATGCGGCTTTTGTTGAATTTGGAACAGGACAGCTCGGAGATCCGTCTGTGCCTCATACATCTAAGGACCATTGGACATATTACAACGAGTTCACGCAAAGCTTCTTCACAACACACGGTCAGAAGCCAGTGCACATGTTCCAGAAGGGCTTCGATACAACAAAGAAAAAGGTGACGGAAATCGTCAGAAAAGAAGTAGAGGAGATTGTCAGAAATGCTTGATCTAAATAAGAAAATCTCAAATCTCCTTATTAATATAGCGCCAGTGGAGCTGTCAGGCTCAGAGAGAGACCTGAAAATGCCAGTCATATACATCGAAATGGTGTCAAATATAGCAGATACGGTATTTGATAGCAAGGACTTCTTAACGCAGTTCACTTACCAGATAGATATCTATGCCGAAACGCCGCAGAAATGTTGTGAAATGGCACAAGCAGTAGATGATATCATGCAAGAGAATGGGTGGCAACGCTCCAACGGTGCGCTTATGGGTAGACAACGCTATATGCTGACGTATACAGCGCTTGTCACAGAGAATTTTGATACGTATAAGGAGTGATATAAATGGCTGAATTCAACAGTAAAGGCACGAAATTGAGCTGCGGTGTGGATCCTGTATCTCCTGCAACGGATATAACATACAAGTCATTATATGGCTTATATAGTGTTCCCGAAATGGGAGGCACACCAGAACAGATAGACGTTACAAATCTAGACGATGCTGTAAAGCGTTCCATCCTCGGTATACAGGACAGCGGAACGCTTGAATTTGAGTTCTATGCAACAACAGGCGAGACAGACACAACAACTCAGATAAGAGACACGTGGAATATTCTCAGAGGATATCAGACTGCAGGCACAGTGCTTAACTGGAAACTAGAATACCCAGATGGCGAGGGGTTCACTTGGAAAGGCAAATGCTCAGTAAGAAAGACCTCACAGGGCATAAATGAAGCAGGTAAGTTCGTGCTTTCAGTAGGACTTGAAACCGCTTTGACTGATCTGTAATAAAGGAGAACCGCATGAAACCTTATGAGACATTAATGGTTTGCGGTAGTGAAATTCATTTGAAGATAACTACCGCAAATGCGGTAAAGCTTGAAGAACAGCTCGGAACTGATTTGCTTTCGGGACTGGAGAAGCTTGCCGAGATTAAAACACTAGCAAAGTATTATTATGCTGCGGCTGTGTCATTAAATGACAGCATCAACAGCTTAGACGATATATATCAGGTATTCGATGACTATATCAACGATGGAGGCTCATATGATGCACTTCAGAGACTTGTTATTGATATCCTGCTGACATCAGGTATACTTACTCCAGAGGTGCACGAAGCATCAAAAAAAGCGGCAGAGAAACAGAAGGAAGCGTTACAAAAATTGTTGAATTAATGTATAACGAAGCGCTTTCGGTTGGAATACTCCCTTCCGAGTTTTGGGATATGACACCGAAAGAGGTTAGAGACACGGTCACACTGCGAATCAGACAGAAAGAGAATGAAATCTACACTCTGTCAGGAATGATCAGGGTTGCCGTGCTTTCTGCTTTCTCTGACAAAGCGAAGTTCCCTGCATCAGTCGAAGAGGCATTTGACAAAGAGAAAGAAGGGAACTGGAAAAACTCGTATAATTACTTGAAAGCACTTCAAAAGAAGCAAGGAGGTGCATAAATGACCATAGATGAAATTAAAATTATATTACGTGTAAACGGTGCGACAACGTACAATCATACGATTAACGAAGTCACAAACGTAACAAATAACTACAGCAAATCAGTCGGAAATCTGATATCAACGCTTGCCAAGCTTGTTTCTGGAGCTGCAATGATAAAATTCGGCAAACAATGCATCGAAGCGGCATCGAGCCTGCAGGAAGTGCAGAACGTTGTAGATGTAACCTTTGGATCTATGTCTAAGGAGATAGACGAATGGGCTAAGAACAGTGCTGCAAGCTTCGGATTGTCCGAAAAAGCTGCTAAAGAGTATTCGAGCCGATACGGCACGATGGCCAAGCAATTCGGCATGAGTACGAAGCAGGCTGCGGCTATGGGTAAGGAGCTGACACAACTTACAGGTGATGTCGCATCTTTCTACAATATAAGCGATAGTGCGGCGGCTACAAAGCTTAAATCTATCTTTACAGGCGAGACGGAATCATTAAAAGAGCTTGGCGTTATAATGACACAGAATCAGCTCGATGCCTATGCAATGCAAAAAGGATGGGGCAAAACAACTGACAAGATGACAGAACAGGAAAAGGTCGTTCTGAGATATCAGTTTGCAATGGAGAAGCTAGCTCATGCACAAGGAGACTTTGCAAGGACTTCAGACAGTTATGCTAACTCATTGAGAACTTTTAAGCTTGACATCGAGAACTTTATGGTTGAGGTCGGCAAACAGCTCCTTCCAGTGGCAGCACAAGGCTTGCAAGCTGTAGGAAGCATTGTGAAAGCAGTAGCTCCTACAATCATAACCATAGCTGAAACAATCAGATTATACGCTGAAGCTTGGAAGAATGCATCTGCTAAGACGAAAGCTTTTGCAAAGGCAGCTCTGATAGCAGTAGGCGTAATGATTATGATTCCTAAGGTAACTGCTATAGTATCAAAGGCTATCGAGATACTCACTGTAAAGTCTCTCACACTTACTACAGCGCTTCAGGCAATGGCAGGCATAATAGGTATTATCTTTGCTTTGGCGGCATTTAAAGACTTATCTGAGCAGGTAGAACAGCTTAGACAAGACGAAGCAAATCTTGGCGATTCAGCCGAGATAAGCGCAGATTCTATTGATGACCTATCAGAAAGCCTTGACAATCTCGGTGAGAGTTCAAAAGGCCTTGAAACTTTCTTAGCAAGCTTCGATGAAGTCAACAAGGTTGGTGGCAATACAAGCTTGATGTCAAGCATAGTTACAACGCAGGATCTGGATAACATTCTTGGAGCGGCTTCGGGCATCGATGACTTACAGACATCGCTTAACAGTCTTAATGTTCCTGACTACACCACAAACACTATATTTGATCCAGAGTGGTGGAAGGGACTAGGAGAGAGTGTTATGGGATTCATAGACACCTTCTTTGTTCCGGAAGAGTTCTGGGAGAACTGGAAAATAGGAGCTCAGGCTATAGCAGATGCATGCTACGAATATGACGAATGGTTAAAGAAGACAGCACCAAAGACACAAAAAGCACTGCAAGATAAAGGCTCAAATTACTGGAGCTATTCACATAATTCAGAAGGTAAAGCAACAACAGCAGGCGCTTGGCTCATGGATAAGATATTTGGCCTTGACAAGTATGCTGCAGGTGGATTTCCTAACAAGGGCAGCTTATTCTTAGCAGGAGAAAGTGGAGCAGAACTAGTAGGCAACTTCGGAGGCAGTCAGACAAGAGTAGTTAATCAGTCTCAGATGGGTGGCCTTGGTGCATCTACACCAATCATCTTTACACCAACAATCACAATAGATGGCCGAAAGATTACATCTGTAGTGCTTGACGATATAAACAGCATGACAAGGTCCAGTGGTGGAAGCCCATTAATAGAGTTAGGAGGTTAATCCATGTTTCAGTATAAAACTATTGTTAATAATGCAGATGTATGGGTGGACCTTCCTACTCCTAAATCCGTAAATTACAGTCAAAATAAATTATGGTCGCAAAATACAGGAAGATTGGACAATGGTTACTTTGTAGGAGATTTGATTGCTATTAAAAGAAAGTATGAAGTAACATTCCCACCACTTACTACAAGTGATCTTGGAACGGTAAGACAGGCGTTAAGCGATGTAAGCAACGGCTTCAGAGATATTAAGATTACCAATGCAGAAGGTGGAACAGACCAATTAACAGCGTATTTTGGTGATTTGACTGTTGAATCGTATTCATGGCACAATGGCATACAATATGCTATTAATGCCAGTATATCAGTAATAGAAAGGTGATGTGCTATGCTTGGAAGTCAAAATGTGCGTAACGAGCTTGATAAGATGCCGAGAAAACTGCAATGCAAGTTAGTAATCGGAAGCACAACTGTCACCGATGTAAAAATGCTGACCTACTCATCTGACTGGTCGGGAAATGTCTCAATAGGTCAGGTGGTATCGTCATATATATCTGCAACTATTCCAACTATTCAGAACTTTGCAGGAGCTAACGTCACTCTTAGCATGGGAGTAGGAGATCCAGTGGAATGGACACAGATTGGAGTGTTCCGTATTGATGAGGATTCAGTACGAACACGGCAGGGATATACGTCTTTTAAGGCATATGATAAGCTATATAACCTTATTAATACTTATCATTCAACAGGAGATAAAACACTGTTGACAATATGTGGCGAAATATGCAGTGCAGCAGGAATAACGTCACCTAATGCGCTTACAAATAATACCACAATTGACAGCTCTATGTTAGACGGATATACTCTGCGTGACATCTTGGGCTTTATTGCAGGCTATCAAGGTAAGAATGCATACTTATCATCAGACGGATCTACATTACAGCTCAGATGGTTTACTTCTGCTGCTTACACAGCAGATGGTACAAAGGCAAATACACCATATATAGGTGAAAACAATTGCTCTATCATCCGCATTATATGTCAAGGCGCTGATGGAACATGGTCAAGAGGCTCTGGAGAAGGAATATACTTCACTTGTCCATTTATCAATGAAGACAACTACATAACTATGTTAGATTGGCTTCTCAGCTCGAACGGAGGTAATCTTGGATTAACATATCGCAAAGCCGAGGTAGATATCCCATATGGCAATTTCTGCTTACAGTCAGGCGATATAATCACAGTAACTACTGTCCAAGGGCAGACATTATCTGTTCCCATTATGAATAATAACTGGAACTATGACGGAGGCGTATCGTCAACGGTAGTCTCTTACGGTGTCAGTGATTATCAAGGCACAGCAAATAATGCTGAGAGGTCAGTATCGGCTCGAAGATTCCAGTCAGTGCTTGCAGAGCATAAAGCGGCAAACAGAGTAACAAAAGAAATCGAATACGCTGCACAACTTATAACAGGTGCACAAGGTGGATATGTCAGAATTAACTATGATCCACAAACAGGATATCCGGGAGCAATATATGTTATGGACCAACCAGATATTGATGATGCTCTTAACGTCTGGGTATTCAATCAGAACGGTTTGGGACATATGCAAAGAGCTTCGACTGCTGTTCCCTTCGTTCCTGCAGACATGAACCTAGCATTATTAATGACAGGTACTGTCGTAGCAGAACGAATCTCTGGAACAATGATAAGCGGTGTCGGTATCGAAAACGAAGCACAAGTTTCAAGCATGCATCCAAAAGTAACACTGGCAGACGGAGCAATTGAGTTTAAAAGAGTAGCAGGGCAGCCAGATGGAACAGTAAGCAATATTGGAGCTATTAAGTTTGTACCACAAGCACGAGCTGAAACTATTGATTCTATATCAATTCATGCAAATTTAGGCAAAGCAGTAACAATAGGCTATGATAACAATGGAGCTATAAATGATGAATTTATATACTATTCTGATTTGTCTGCTCAAAACGTTCCTTCTGATGCGGCAAAATTTAATCTTTGGGGCGATTTAAGAATATACAATGATGGTCGATGGATTTCTCTTACACAACTAAGAGATGATGTCGATAGGCTTTTAAACGCTCTTGACACTACCCAATGATAGTCTGTATTAACGTCTACAGATTATGAGGTGATAATATGATAATATTTAGCGGAAAAAGAGCTGTATGTGGAATACAGCTGACAATTGATAGAAAATGGCGGTACGCTCTCCAAGAGGGCGAAACCTGCACAGTTAAGATCGTGGATAATGATTACAATGTTCTGACGAAGGAGTATACCTCCGCAGACGTTGATCCTATAGATAAGATGATAACCGTTGAACTCACTCCCGAAGAAACCTCCTTAATGGCTCTCGGCCGAGGGACGATATCAGCTTATTTTAACGATCTTGTTGCATTGCCGCCAATAGCAATTTACGTAAAGGAGGCATTGTAATGTCGCATTACGATTGCACAAAAAACAGGTTTAATCCTGAGAATCGCTTCATAGGCGATATCGAAAACGGTTTGAGATATCCCTTTGCGTGTTATACCAAAGAGGAATCCGATGAAAGATATGCTCCTATTGGCTTAGTGGCAAGGGTAGCAGAGCTTGAAGCGCAAATGGCTGATGTTCTGGCAAGGCTGGAGGCGCTCGAGTATAACGACATTAAGATAACATCATTCACAGCAAGTCCGACACAGATTGAAGCAGGAGCTTCTACGCAGATTACGCTCACATGGACGGTCAATAAGACATCTTACACAGCTACAATTAACGGTCAGCCTGTACAGGGTAACAGCACTACAGTGACAGTCAGCGAACCTACACAGTTCACTCTGAGCGTTACAGACGGCCATTCTACGGACAGTAAGCAGTGTGGTGTAACAACATCAACTCGTATTTACTACGGCGCTGACGTTGATTTAAGCCATGTTACACAGTTACAGAGTATAGTTTCCGAAAACAAGAACAGGACGTTTACAGTCAATGCAGGCGCTGGACAGTATATTATATATGCTTATCCGAAGCGTTTAGGCTTGTCTGAGTTCTGGGTAGAGCAGTTCGAGGGCGGCTTCGATGAACCTATTGAGCAGACCATAACAAGCGGTTCAGGACATTCCGAAGTATACTATGTATATAAATCAGAACAGCCGAATCTTGGCGAAACGACTGTTGAAGTAAAGGAGGCTACGTAAAATGCCAGTAAATGTAATTTCAACGATAAAGCCGAAGAATCAGGGAACTTTCCCTGTTGCGGAGGCTGTAGATATCAAGATAACAGATGATTTAAGGCTCGATGCGGCTTACACCGATATCATATCAAGGCTTGCTGCTCTTGAATACGTCCCTGTTGCTATAAAGACCTTCGCAGCTAATCCGGCAACTATCGAAATGGGTTCAACAACAACTGTTACACTGCAGTGGGTAATTGAAGGAGACTGGGAGACACTCACACTCAACGGAAACCCTGTATCGGGCGCATATACAACAGTACAGGCAACACAGACAACAACATATACTCTTGTTGCAGCTGATGATCAGACGGAATCCACAAAGACAACAACAGTCACAGCGGCTAATCAGGTATATTGGGGAGCGGCGGCAGACACAAGCGCAGTTACTTCCCTTGCTAACAAAACTTTGAGTAACACAAAGGGCAGAACAATCACAGTAAATGCAACAACAGGACAGTATATCATATATGCACTGCCTAAGAGATTAGGCACAGTAACATTCAAGGTAAACGGCTTTGACGGAGGTTTCTCAGCTCCCGAAGAGAAGAACCTTACCAATGCAAGCGGATATTCCGAAGCATACTATGTATATAAGTCAACAAACGCAGGCCTCGGCAATACAACCGTTGTAATATCGTAAGGGAGGGATAGTTAATGAGTATCGAAATTATTGATATACTGAAACCAAAAAACGGTCTAAGCTTCAAGCTTATAGAAGATGTTGACATAGCTGTACAAGGCTATGAATCCCTTGCCGATGCGGTATCACACTTTGTAACAAATGAGGCTATACAGCAGATAATAAGTGCGGCTCTCAGTGGCAAGCAGGATAAACTCACAACTGCGCAGCTTGCAGCTTGCAATTCTGGCATTACTGCAGAGCTTGTAACACAGATCGGCACGAATACAACTGCGATAGCTGGTAAAGCAGATGCAGCTGACTTAACAGCTTTAGAAGCCGAGGTTGACACTAAGGCAGACAGCTCAGACCTTACAACAGCAACAGCAAGTTTGCAGGCACAGATTGATAACATTGTCACACCTGTAACTCAGGATGCCGAGGTACAAAATGCGAGAGTCGGAGCTGACGGCACAAGTTATCAGACACTTAAAGCAAGACTTGACGGCGAAATAACAGAAGTACAGGACGATATTGAAGATATTCAGGAAGATATTGCAAGTTTATCAAGCTTCTATACAGGAACTGATGCAACGTTTACAGATAGCAGATATATCAATACAAGCGGAAGTCAGGTAACAGTAGGAGCTGATGATAAGCCAGTTGAAACAGCGAGCGAGAACTGGAAATGCTATTATTATAGCTGTACTAATAAAAAATATAAAATAACAGGTACGGGTGGAGATTCACCAAGACTGTGGGCGTTTGCTGATACATCATGGAATATTCTTAGTGCAGCAGATGCAGGTACAAGTTTAGCTGAAAAAATACTTGTTCCACCTACAAATGCGGCATATATTATTGTAAATGTCAGAAAAGCCAATACCTTTGAATTAGTAATCATTGATAATATCTATGATGAAGTTGATGATATAAGTGATGAAGTTGACAATATAAGCAATGAACTTGCAGCAGCAAGAGTAGATGCTGCTGGTGCTACACAGTCAACACTTGATGATAGACTTGATGCAGATTATACAGCAATTAATGCAAAAATAGATACTGATATCGGTACAATAAAATCATTATATAAAGGTCAAAACGCTGCTTTTACGGATAATTTTTATATAACAACAAGCGGCAGCGAAGTAACACTTAATCCATATGGGTATCCTGATGAAACATACAGCGTAGCATGGGAAACATTTTATTGTGGTTGTAAAGCTGGTATGAAATATATACTCACAGGAGCAGGTGGCGGAAGCCCAAGACTGTGGGCGTTTGCTAATTCTGATTGGGAAATTATTTCAGTCTCAGAAGCTTCTGCACGCGCTACAAATCAAGTTATTATTGCACCTGAAAATGCAGAATACATCATCATTAATAATGATAAACGAATTGTCAGCAGTGCATCTCTTGCCACTGTTGAAGATACGTATGAAGATATTAAACAGCTTGCAGCATCTATCAGTGGTACATTATTAGAACTAATAGATAATAAAAATATTGCAAGTAGCGGTACAGAAATATTAGTTGATGAAAATAATGTTCCTATAACTACCTCCAGCACTAACTATGTGTGTTATTATGGTGAATGCACTGGTAAGCATTATAAGATATCTGGATATGGCGGATTTACTCCAAGATTATTTGCGTTTGCTAATGAAAACTGGGAAATTCTTAACAATGCATATGCCAATCAGATAGCTGAAAATCTCATTATCACTCCGCCTTCCAATGCAAAATATGTTATATTTAACTTTAATAAAACACATGATTACCTTGCAGAAGTAATAGGTGAAGTAACAAAAATAAGAATATTAAGCTATAATGTTGGTGATTTTGCTGGCACAGGATATACCACAGGAAGTGATGATTTAGCTATTGAGTATAGAAGAGCTGTTGCGGCTTCTAATCCTCAAATAGTTTTTGCTCAGGAAGATGTGGCATATTATAATCAGCAGCAGCAGACACTTTCAAGAGATGAAGTGTTCGGTATGTTTAACTTTTACAGAAGAACTGGTAATACCGATTTTAATTACAAGTCGTTTGCTTCTGATTTTGCAATAAATAATATAGCCAAAGTTAACTATCAAACAACAGGTTTATCTCATACATATTTCTTGACAGGCGATCTAACAATAAACGGTAAGACAATAAAACTCGTTAATGTACATCTTGACTGGGCAGACGTAACAAGAAGAGGTAATCAAATAGACGAATTAATTGATTACTGCAACAACTATCCATATGTTATTATTGCAGGTGATATGAATCCTTCTGTTAGAGTTAATGGAGAGTTTCCCGAAGGTAGTTCTCATGAAGATAACTTCTTTAGATATGCTGACTACACTAAGTGGACAGACGAAGGATATAAAATCGCAAATGCTGGTTATTTCGGCCCGTTCTGCACTGATCTCACTTATCCAGCTCCTACAGGAAAGAAATGGTCTACTGATAAATCTGATTTTGCTTGCTGGGACAATATCATTGTATCAGGCAATATCAACATCAAAAATGTTGGTATCGTAACTGCTGATTATATGAACGACCACGCCCCTATATGGGCTGACTTAGAAATCGGCATATAATTGAATAAAGGGGGATATGCTATGACTATAATCATTTATTCACCATTTCCATTGAAAAGGGGGTGATGAATATAATGGAGCATGTTGAGTTATTCTCACAAGAGCAGCTGGCTTATCTCGATAACCTCTATGTTAAGAAAGATGCCTGCACAGCTCGGCACGAAAAGACAGACGAGAAAATCAACACTTTGCTTGTGGACAACGGCAAAATCACGACCAAACTTGCCTTTATCCAGTGGCTCGGCGGAATCGCAGCCACAGCAAGCATAGGCAGCATAATTACCGCACTTTACGGCGCTATCTTTAAGTGAAAGAAGGTGGCGCTCCGTGAATGTGAACAAATGCGATACATGCTACGTTGAAGCGGAGTGGCAGAATCGGTATATCATGGCTTCTCAGCGCTTTGACAAAGCGATGAACAAAGCCATTGCAACTACCATGATAGCTGTGATAGTATCATTGATATGCATTATTATCACAGCCTTCATGGCTATGAAAACAATGAAATTTATCAACAGTTTTGAATATGTGGAAGAAACTACATACTCAATTGAACAGGACGAAGGTGTTAATGTTGCCACAATAGGTGGAGAAAGCAATGAGGTGAATATTTATGGGACAGAAAATAACTGAGAAAATCAAGAAGTACTGGCGTAAAAAATCTTCCCGTAATATCGGCGAGAGCTTGACGCTGATACAGATTATCAAAAATTTGATAAGGCGGTGGTTTAAGAATGAAAATTCGTGAACGAATAGCAAAGCTCATCGACGTTAAGACCTTAGTTACCTTTGCCCTGACAGCGGCGTTTGTATATCTTGCTGTTATTGACAAGATAGAGCCGCAAATCTTTATGACCATATACACAATGATAATGGGTTTCTACTTTGGAACTCAGAACGAAAAAGGGAAAAAGGAGTGATTTAATGGGTAATTTATCCGAACATTTTGACAAATCTGAATTCATATGTCCATGCTGCGGAGGAGGAAATCCTTCTGCAAAGCTCATCGAACGTCTCGAAAAGATGTTTGACATCATGGGCGCTGATACAATAGTAATCACAAGCGGCTATCGTTGCCCGAATTACTCCGCATCTATCGGCGGCTACAGGAACGATGCACATACTTGCAACATAGCGGCTGATATTATAGTTAATAAGAAGGGCGGCGGCTCTTATCCTGCAGAGGATATTGCAGAAGTTGCGGAACGTATCGGCTTTGGCGGCATCGGAATGATGCAGGGAGCTTGTCACGTAGACAATAGAGACTGCGAGCCTTATGTTAATAATCACTGGTTCGGTGATGAACGGAACGGAAATGATTATATCAAGACCTTCCAGCGTGGCACGGTCTTTCCGGGTGAGAAGCCAAAGGAGGAACCTAAAGTTCCCGAGCCACAGGAAGAGCACACAAAGGAAGAACTTCTCGCAGAACTCAAAGCACTCTACGAAAAATACAGTATATAAACCTACTACTACGATTTACTAAGATACTATGAACAGATTCACCAATATATCTAACACGGAGTTATCACAGCTTATCGATGAATGGGTGAGAGGCGAAAGAGACAGAGCTATCATGAAGCGGAGACTGATTGACTGCATCTGCTTCGAGCCTCTTGCCGAGGAATTTGAACTCTCGGTAACTCACACATGGAAAATAGTTGAAAAAAATCTAAAAATATTGAATAAAAAGGTATAAGAAAAAGACCGATTTACTTTATGGTAAGTCGGTCTTATTTTTTTTATACTTATAGTGGTGAATCAATATGTATATATTTTTCAACAACAACCCAAAAGGGCTGAAAATTGGAGATTGTGTTGTCCGTGCAATCTCCACAGCCATGAATCAGACATGGGAGCGGACTTATATTGACCTTTGCATCGAGGGTTTCACCTTCCGAGATATGCCAAACGCAAATGCCGTATGGGATTCCTATTTGAAGTCAAAAGGCTTCAAGCGCTATGTGATACCGAATACCTGTCCTGACTGCTACACGATAGAGGACTTTGCAGCGGAAAATCAGCAGGGGACTTTTGTTTTGGCAACTGGCTCTCATGCTGTATGCGTGAAAAACGGAGATATACTTGACAACTGGGATAGTTCAAACGAAGTCCCTGCATACTATTATAAAAAGGAGCTTGATTATGGCGAATTATAATCCTTATTTTCCAACTGGTTACAATCCGTATCAACCAGCTATGCAGCAGTTTCAGCAAGTCATGCAGCCACAACAGCAGAATAGCGGGCTGACTTGGGTTCAGGGTATCGAAGGAGCTAAGAGCCACTTCGTGGAGCCTGGGCGCTCTGCGCTTCTCATGGATTCCGAAAGCAACAGCTTCTTTATAAAGTCAGCTGATACTTCGGGTATGCCCTTACCTCTGAGAATATTTGATTATAAGGAAAGGACCGTACAGCAAGCGCCACAGCAACCCACAGCGGCAGTTATTGATACAAGCAGTTATATTACTCGTGAAGAATTTGAACAGCGTATAGCGCAAATAACAGCTCCTGCAGTAGAAAGGGTGGAGAATAATGTCGAGTGAACTTTTTAAGAACTTCGGAAATAAACAGGCTCCACAGCAGCAGGATCCTAAGGCTGCAGCCATGAACCGCATGAAGGAAATGGGAATATCCGTTCCTGAGGGCATGGAGAATAATCCTCAGGCACTTCTGCAGCACGTTCTGAGCAGTGGTAAGGTCCCGAACAACAGGCTCAGCATGGCACAGCAGATAATGCAG
>JAEIGA010004028.1_pt1 | contig 22760 bp, 20 predicted proteins | sample 9270691 | NCBI WGS metagenome assembly JAEIGA01 (sample SAMN17057246, study PRJNA624740) | gut metagenome | biome: biome; isolation source: fecal sample | host: Bos grunniens | place: China: Xizang | collected 2019 | reverse complement strand
TTTGGTTCGGGACCAAAAGGTCAAGGGTTCAAATCCCTTCGCTCCGACCATTAAAGCACCCGTGGTGGAACTGGCAGACACGTAAGATTCAGGTTCTTATGCCGAGAGGCGTGTGGGTTCGAGTCCCACCGGGTGCACCAAGAACATTTTCCTGCCCCCATCGTCTATCGGTTAGGACACAAGGTTCTCATCCTTGGAAGAGCGGTCCGACTCCGCTTGGGGGTGCCATCTGGAGAGGTGGCAGAGCCTGGTTGAATGCACATGACTCGAAATCATGCGTGCCGCAAGGTACCGGGGGTTCGAATCCCTCCCTCTCCGCCAATTTTCTTAAAGAGGCCATCTCAGCTGAGGTGGCATTTTTTATCAGGAGTTTCTATGGCTCGTCGCGGAAAGAAAGAGAATGATCTCGTCACTTGCTCCTTTTGCGGACGTGAGGTCTCGCCTCGCGATTGCATTCAGGGCATCACGGATGGCGCCATCATGTGTCGTGATTGCGCTGAAACATTGACGCGCAATATCCTTGAAGAGTCCCCCGAATACCATCATATGATGGAACTCATCGCGGCAATGGAAAACGGCCAAGTGCAGCCCAAGCAGTCCAATAAGCCCTTGCCGAAATTGACCGTGCCTGCGCCTCCTGCAATTAAGGATTTCCTTGACCAGTATATCGTTGGCCACGACCGCGTCAAAAAGCTCTTAGCCGTGGCCGTGCACAACCACTATAAGCGTCTCACCCAAGATCAGACGTCTGAAGGTGAATTTGCCGACGTGGAAATTGAAAAGAGCAATGTGCTCTTGATTGGTCCCACGGGGTGCGGTAAGACGCTCTTTGCCAAGACCTTGGCAAAGATGCTCAATGTGCCCTTTGCGATCGCAGACGCCACCACGGTGACCGAAGCGGGTTACGTCGGCGAAGACGTTGAGAACATCCTCCTCTACCTTTTGCAGAATTGCGGCATGGATGTGCGCCAGGCTGAACGTGGTATCATCTACATTGACGAAATCGACAAGATTGCACGCAAGACCGAAAACACCTCGATCACCCGTGACGTCAGTGGTGAAGGTGTGCAGCAGGCGCTCTTGAAGATTATTGAAGGCACCGTGGCACACGTCCCTGAAAAGGGTGGCCGCAAGCATCCGCAGGCCGAATACATCCGCATGAATACGAGCAACATCCTCTTCATCTGTGGCGGTGCATTCGTGGGCTTGGATGAAAAGATTAAGAATCGCTTGGGCAAGGCCTCCATTGGTTTTGTTGATTCCGAAGCAGAGGCTCGCGCAGAAAGCGACCGTATCCTCTCGAAGGTGCAACCCGAAGACTTGGTGAGCTTTGGCCTCATTCCGGAATTTGTGGGTCGTATTCCTGTGATTGCCAAGATGGAAGACCTCACCGAAGCGGAATTAGTGCGCATCTTGACCGAACCCAAGAACGCCATCGTGCGCCAGTATCAGAAGTTGCTCGCGATGGAACAGGTCACGCTGGCCTTTGATGATGCGGCGCTCTCTGCAATTGCCGCCGAAGCAATCAAGCGCAAGACGGGCGCCCGCGGTCTCCGTGCCATTATGGAACAGGTCATGGAGGACTTCATGTATGAATTGCCCGGCCAGGCGAAGGCGAAAGGGTCCACGCTGCAGATTACCGAGGCCATCGTCAAGGAAAAGCTCTCTGCGCGTCAGTAAGCCCACTTCCTCATCGCAAAGCGAAGACTTTCGCGACAGATAAAAAAGAAGCCGTCCACTCGGACGGCTTCTTTTTTATCGAGATGCGACGTGCGCTTACTTGCCCGCAGCCACGATTGCCGCGAAGGAGTCCGCCACGAGAGCTGCGCCACCGATGAGGCCGCCATCGATATCAGGCTTTGCCATCAGGTCTGCAGCATTTTCCGGCTTCATCGAACCGCCGTACTGAATACGGACGAGGTCAGCCTGTTCAGGATTCATCTTAGCCAAGGTAGCGCGGATGAGTGCGTGCACTTCCTGAGCCTGCGTGGAGGTAGCCGTCTTGCCGGTGCCGATTGCCCAAACGGGTTCGTAGGCGATGACAATCTTGGAGAAGTCTGCCTGGCAGCCTGCGAGGTCTTCAGAGACCTGGCGGATGATGACTTCTTCCATCTTGCCGGTTTCACGTTCTTCAAGCGTTTCGCCCACGCAAACGATGGGGGTGAGGCCAGCAGCAAGGGCGGCCTTGAGCTTGAGGTTCACGGTTTCATCGGTTTCAGCGAAGTACTGACGACGTTCAGAGTGACCGAGGATCACATACTTCACGCCGAGGTCCTTCAACATACCGGCAGAGATTTCACCAGTGTATGCGCCAGAATCCTTCCAGTGCATGTTCTGAGCGCCGAGGCCGATCTTAGAGCCTTCGAGGGCAGCGGCAGCAGCGGTGATAGCGGTGTAAGGCACGCAGACCACGACTTCAACGCCGCAATCTCCGTCATTCGTAGCAGCACGAATTTCCCCGATCAAAGCAGCAGCTTCGGAGGGGAGCTTATTCATTTTCCAGTTACCGGCGACAATTTTTGTACGCATGGTGGTTATCTTCCTTTCTGAAGGGTTTGACATTAAAGAACAGGTTGCTTCCCAATACAATCTTGATCGCAACACTCACAATTGCCGTCGCACGCCATTTCGGAATCATCCAAAGCGAGCTCTTCAAAACGCTGCTCGGTAATCTCCTCAATCGAGAGGGCTTGCGCAACGGTAAAATCGGTAAAATCCGTCTCCGACGGGAAGGTCAGCATGTAGTAATGCCCGGGAAGGATTTCCTTAAAGGTAAAGTAATCAAACTCATCTGCAGACTGCACCTCCGCAGTCAGGCCGAGGCGTTCATAGAGTTCCTCGCCGACATCTGCATCAAAGTTGAGCAAATCCGTGAGGTCATCTGCCGAACACGCAATTTGCGTATCGCTGACATAGCGCAGGTCAAAGTCATCACCTGCGTCCTCTTCTGCGCCACAATCGCAATCCGCTTCGCCGCAATCACAGCCTTCATGCCCCCACGTTTCATCCTCGTGGTCATGGCATCCGCAGTCACATGCGGCGGCATGTGCGTGCATCAATTCATCTGCTTCTGAAGAATTCTTCATCATCTCAAAGACTTTCATGCCGCGTTTACGGCAACACTTGGTAGTAAATCACACGGTCGGGCAATTCGCCATACGCATCGCGCCACACCAATGCCACAGCACGCGCCGTAGAGAGCGGACGGAAATTCGCCAAATCGCGACCAGAAACATAGGCAATTGCATCCGCACGCAAGATGTAAAGGAAGAGTTGCTGACGGTCACCAAAGCACTCCTTTGCCACGGAGAGCAAGGTCGTCATGTCATTCTGTCCCAACTTATCTCCCGCGCCCTTTTCATCATTGTAAGCGGCAAGGCGGTCGGCGAAAGAGGCACCCGCAATGCCATCCTGAACGATGAAGTCCAACGTCTTCGGACGCTGCGGCACAGCCTTGGGGCCACCCTTGAAGAGTTCCTGCTCCTTATTCCAATCACGCCCCTCACGACGGCTTCCCTTCGGCAAGGGGAAGAGATAATCCGTGACAAATTCATCATACTTCGGCGGCTCAAGCGAATCCAAATCCACCTGACCAATCGTGGATTCCAAGTCCGCCACCATCTCAGAAGAAGCACGCTTCACCGATTCTGCAGCCTTCAAACGATCAAAGGTCACCTTTGCCGCCTGCTTAATCGATGCAGGAATGCCGAGCATGGCAAACTGACGCAACTGTTGCGCAAGGTAATAGTCATCCTGTGCAGCAAAGACATTCACCAAACCGCGATGCTCTTCGGGGAAGTTTTCTCCCGCGAACGAACCAAAGAGATTAGCCAACCGTGTGTAGCGATCATAATCCAAGGCGCCATCCTTCAGGTCTGCCACCGGAACCGTGCGGAAGAAGGAGGCCTTCGCCACATCCTCGTAGTAAGAAGCAATCGTATTGGAATTATACGCTTCGCTGGGATGCCACGTCGAGGTTGAGAGCGGCACGGGCAAGAAGCCCACTTCGCCAGGGAGCAACAACTGACCCGAGTCATTGTGGCCATAACGGAGATCTTCCACCGTCAAGCCCCACGAGAAGGGCACCACGTTATCATTCGCAGTAGCATAATCCTGCTGCACATTCGAGGCATCGCTTCCCGAGGGCACAGACTCATTCTCTGTAAAGAGCCAATGCGGCGAGGAGAGATTTTGACGTATCGCCTGCGAAGTGCCATAACCCGAAGCCGAAGCAGACTTTAAGCCCAACATCGGCGAGAGCCAGTTATAACGCGGATCCACCGTGAACCATGTGCCCTTTTCAGGAGAGAGCGCCTGATAAGACTTCGCGCTCTCTTCAGAGCTCGGGCGCAACGTCAAACCGCCCACCTTCAACTCTGCATTGAAGTCAATCGCGATGTCAATCTTGTCCTCAAAGACCTTCAGCTTCTTGTACTTAATCTCTGCGGTATTGTTATTGGGATTCACATCCGCTTCCAATTCCCACTCCGGCATGAAGGAGACCGTCACCGGACAAGAGACACGGAAGTACTGTGCATCCAAACGCCGCATCTTGCTCTCACCCAAGCGGTCGTTCAAATTAGCAGGATAATCCTCCTTGCCACGCTCCGTAACCCCTTGGTCTGCGGGCACACGATCCACCACAGCATTTCCACTGGTCACGTCCACGCGGAAGAGGTAATCCACCAAGAAGGAGAAGGTCGTATTCTGACGCACAGGAGGCGTCACGCCAGGATTCGTGAGTTCGCTGGGCATCTCATAGGTAACAGGAATGTTGTCACCCTTGAAGGTCACCTCCAAATCCCCTTGAGCCTCACAGGTAATGCCGCCTGTCACCCCCGTAAACACGTCCGAACCATTGTTCACGGTCAACGTGCTGCCACCCACCTTCATCTCGGCCGTGGCGACAGCTTCACCTTCAGTCTCAACTGCAGCTCCACCCACATCACCCGCGGCGCAGAGACCCACAAAGCCAATCGGGGTCACATCATACGAATCTTCCGCTTTCTCAAAGCCCGGGAAATAGGCACGCAGCGCCAAATCCAACTTCGCCACCGGCACCTTAAACTTCAATTCGGCATCTTCCAAATTCGTCTTGATATCTTGCGCCTTCGTCACCGTTCCGAAAGAGGCCGTATTAACACCCTTCAATGCATCTTCCACCATCTCCTTGAGATCATTCTCTGTCTGAGAATCCTTCCAAGCAGAGGCATCATAACCCACTTCAGAGACCATCGGCACATTTTCGACGGTGGGCAATGCGTTGCTATAGATTTCCTTCACCGTACTAGTGTCAAAGTGGTTGGGCTCGCTATCATTATCAATGTAGTCCACCAACATGCGCACCAGGTTCAAGGCCGCATCGTCATTCCCCAAGTAGGAGGCATTACCTGCGAGCGACTGGATTTCGGAAGCCAATGCCGCACCCGTATCACGAATGCTCTCTTGCTTCACCTCATCGCACGAGATGGTAGCAAGCGCATCCGAACCCGCCGAACGGCGATCTGCGGCACCCTCACCCTTGCGGTCGGCGTTGGGCCAGAAGCTATAACACGAGAAGGGCGAATAGAATCCCTCACCGTCGTTATCCACCGCATCCTGCCACGAATAAGGGAACTCATTGCCATTATCAACTACCAAAGGCGTATCCCCAGAGATGCGCTCGGTGTAGCGGGCAATATCCGCATTCGAACAGAAGACCGGCAAGTCGGCAATTTCACTTCCCTCAGAGGAGTTCGCCGTCTCTACCAAATCATAAATATCCTGGGGTGCAGTGCTCCCCGTGGCGGCAGTACCAAAGGCGAAGTCATTTGCCGTCAGACCAATACCACGATACTGCGAAGCCGAACCCAAGGCATTGATGTCCAATGAATCCGAGAGGTTCACCACAGCCCACGCCATGCGACCAATCACCGTCTCTTGCTTCACCGCTTCATCAATGTCGTCATTCGAGTTATCCAATTCAGGAATGTGGGCCGTGATGCGCTTCCACACAGCCACCGAGTCAATTGCCGAGCCATAGGACAAGGTGCCGCTATTTTCACCCTCGCCATTTCCAATGGTTGCACCCTCTTCCAAATAACTATAAACCGCATGGGCCACATACGGTGGCACGTGACGCATGACAGCTTCGTCCAGCAAATTTGCCGTAGAGGCATAACTGCCGCTCTCAAACGAAGTTAAGACGCGCCCATAACGATCCTCATTCTGATAGCGGAAGGGAGTCAAACGTTCCACCGTGCGTGTGGAAGCATTCCGCGCATCAAAGCCACCTTCATTCGCCAATTGAGAACGTAGCGACGTCTCCACCGCCATGCGGGCATCCACAAAGGCGTTATCTAAGAGTTCGCGCGCCAAAAGACCACGACGATAGGATGCAGCAGCATTGCGTTCCGTGCGCATCGAAATTGAGAATGCCACCGCACTAATCATGAGGAAGCTGAGCAACCCCAACACAATCAAGAGTGCGGAGCCGCGGTTATCAGAAGAGGAAAAGGGCTTCATTAGCGGTTCTCCAACGTTCAATTAAGCGGTTCAAGTGCACGATGACGTCCAGAAATCGGCACGATAATCTCGTAGTCCTCCTCCTGTTTCGCATCAATATCCACGCGCTTCACGCGGATTTTGTAGGGATTGCCCCACGGGTCACACAGGCGATTCCCGCGAATCGAGCGATCATTTGCCTCAAAGTAAACGGTATTGCCATTCGCAGTGGAGGGTTTAGTCAGCAGATTCGTTAAGGTTGGATTCGCATCTACCACGCCACTACTCAGGCCCAATGTTGACATCGGATTGCCACCATCATCCGCCACAGCGGTATCTGTCATTGTCATACAATAAAGTCGAATGGCATTCGCAAGGGCGCGGCTTTCAGCCGTTGCCTTCACAACCTTGGCATTTTCACGAGCGGCACCCGTTGAGAGCGCAAACGTGCCCACCAAGGTGCCCAAGATTGCCATAACCACCAAGAGTTCAACCATGGTGAAGCCCGCACGAAGCGACCGTGCAGTGCGTTGCGTAAAAGTGAGTCCGAAGTTCATTCTATCCACTCCTCTATCGACCGATTACAGCTTACTTGCTGTCTTCGCCTTCCACCCACGGGCGGATATCATCTTCCGTGCCCCACTCTCCGTCAGGGCCGCAAGAACCAACGGCAATTTCGTAATCATTAATCGTCTCTGGGGTCGCAGGTTTCACAACAATTTTAATGCCGCCATCTTGGTAGAGCGAGGCATAACCATCATAGTCGGTACCCGACAACGTTTCAAAGCTCACACTGCCATTGCCCAACGAGAATCGCGCCTCGTTGCCAGAGGAGAGGCTACCGCCTCCCGAGGTGTAGACCGACTCCTTACGCGTGACCGAGCCGCCACCACCCGAATACTCCACATGGGCCAATTCACGTGCGACGTCATTATCCCCTGCGATGTCATCCGCGGGCTTCAAGATCCAGAAGTCTACGCCTCCGCCGCCCATCTGCCCCGTGCCAGAATCAATACCGCCTTCAGAAAGGGCACTGCTACGCACGCCTTCATCACTCTCCTTCGCACCAATCACGAAGTTTGCGGGGTCTACAATCATTGAGAGGTCACGCGTCAATGCTCCTGCCACCGCACGAATCATGCTCTGCTCATCTGCGCGACGCAAGCCTAAAGACCAGGCCAAGCCCGTCTGTTGGAAAATCCCAGCTACAATCAAGACGATAACCGAAAGAATCGTCATTGCCACCAAGACTTCAATCAAAGAGAAACCACGCTTCCGCAACTGATTTCGGAAAGACAAGTGCTTGTGAATCGTTTTCACCGAAGTCATCCTTTCCCCTTAGTCCTGGCCGTCAAGAATAACACGCACGACATACATCGGCGCCACCATCAAGGCGCGCTTATTCTGTTCGGCATTCTCTGCAGTGACCTGCACGCCGACTTGAACAATCTTCTTGCCGCCATACTCCGCGCCATAACCATCCTCTTCAAATGCCCATGCACGATAGTAAACGCCCGAATCATCCTTTTTGGCATTTTCCATATCGGCATCACCCGCATCATCCATGACCGTGAAATTAAAGGGCGAGCTCTGCAACGCACTTCTCAAATCACTCACATCGGCCACATTTTCTGTATCCGAAGCGGCGATGCGTGCCGCATTAATGAAGCGTTCTGCGAAGGCTGCCACGCGCATTTCATTGCGCGCTGCAAGACTTTCGCGAAGCCCCAAGGGGAAGAGACCGAGCAATGCCAAAGCGCCCCCTGCGAGCACAAAAATCGCCATATTGACTTCAATCAAGGAGAAGCCGGCACGCAAACGCTTCAAAAAGGATTGTTTTTTCATGCGAGACCTCACTTCTTGCTAATGTCGCCCTGCTGATTGACGGTTACGGTAAAGGTAGCATTGTCCGCATTCTTAGAGACCGAATGCTTCGCCGTCACAGAGGATTCCGATCCCGAGGCGAGTTGACCATCCGCCGTAAAGATGAACACACTGCGGTCTTTATTGAAGGCATAATCCTTCGGGAGCGAATAGGTCTGCGAGGCGCGAACGCCCAAGGGGAAGGGTTTGCTTTCACCCGAAGACTTACGCAGTGTCGCCACCCAAAGATTTTCACCTCTAAGGTCGATGGAGTGTTGCTGGCCGCCCACGTAGTAGTCTAATTGGACCTTCGTGACCTTCTCTTCGTCATCTTCTCGATCTTCTTTTGTCTGCGTCGCATCGTTTGCCACATGTTGAATGCGCATAAATTCTTTATCGGGGTCATTAATATTAATCAAACGCGCATTTTTTGTGAGCGAAGCGAGTGCTTCACGTTGGATCCCAAAGGGCGCAGCGAGCTTATCACCATCTGGCCACACATTGCCAATGTATTCAAAGAGCGCATAACGCCCCTGCTCACCACCCGCGATCTGACGATCACCCACGGTGATTTTGGTCTTTGCATTCCAACACACCACCACGTGCGTCTTACCCAAAACACTCGCCTGCTGACGTGCCAAGCGCAGCACATCGCAGAATTGGTCGCGACTCTTCGTAATGTTATCCCGACGCGAAGCGCCGAAGAAGGAGGTCGCCGCGAGCGTCATCAAGAGCGCCGCGATGCCCATCACCACCAAGAGTTCAATTAAAGTAAAGCCACCACGTGCGCAAGCAGCCACACGGGGGCAAACATTTTGTTTTTGAGAAAACCGCATCGCCTGTGAATCCTTTTCGCTATTCGGGAAGATCGCGAGGCTACCGCCGAACAAAGACGCCATCAGTTCAGCTTGACCACATTATTGAAATCACCCTCTCCGGCCACCGTTACTTTGTAGTCGTCAAGGTCAAAATCAAAGGTAATCTTGAGAGGAGCAAAGGCGCGCGCCTTGCTCAGGCTCTTCTTACGATTATTCGTCGTCTTCGCCATCGTGATGGGGAAGCCAATCATATCCGAAGCAGAGATGCCACCCTTCGCAAGGGCATCGTCCAACTTCGTCACGCGACGACCCTGGCAAATGTAAAGCATCGACGAATCGGTGATGTAGGCGCGCTTATTGGACTGACGTGCGCCCGACTCATCACGGCCGAGCAACAACATGACGACCTCCGCATTACCTCGGTCAATCGAATTATTGGAGTCAACCGTGCCATACGTGAGCACATTCTTATTGTCAGGATTACCATCAGACGGCACAGGATAGTCACCTGTTTCATTCTTGTACGCCGCGATCGCACTCGTCATGGTGCGTGCGAATGACGTGCGCTTCGTATTCTCTGCACCACGCAGGGTCTTCGCCACGCCGATCGCACCCAGGCCCACCAACGTTGCCAAAATGACCACCACGACCATGAGTTCAATCAACGTGAACCCCTGCTTTGCCGCATTACCAACCATTGAAAACAGCTTCATTACGCTTACTTCCTCTCGTCTTCAGATGAACGGTTACCAACTCTGCGCGTAAGTTTCACCTTCGCTGCGCAGATCGTCATCCTCGGGCCAACACCACGCCGCAACATCACCGCGAATCGTTCGACCGCGAATCAATGCCGCCGGCATGCCGTCTGCGCCATCTAAGACGCCGTCTTCATTCGTATCTAAGACGAACTGATAGAGGTGATCGGTCACCTGCGAACCGCTACGACCATTATCAAACCGCTTCTTACCAATCGGATCAAGCAGACCATACTTCAATTCTGCTTCATTTTGCTTATTGCTCTTAAGGCCGTTGTTCCGTGCATCATCATCAATGTAAAACACGTCCAAAAGCTTTGCCTTACCCAGCACAAGGCACATATCCGTGTCCATCTGCTTCACACCCGCATTGGCGATGCCATACTCATCTGGCCAGAAACCAATCTCACGATGGAAATTTGTCCACGCCGTCTTAATCTGCATGCAGACTTCCGTTGCATTTTTCTTACGTGCCTGCTCAATAAAGTGTTGGTAACCGCCAAAAGACGCGCCACCCAAAATACCGATGATGGCGATCACCACCAAGAGTTCAATCAAGGTAAAACCATGTCGTTTACGGAGGGTAGAAAGAGAACCACGCATCACAAAGCTCCTTTATTCGCAATTATTTTATTCATCGTCATCTTCATCCACAGCCGAGCCACCGCTCACGATGTCATCTGCCGTGCCGAACTGACCATCTGCGCCAGCCGAAACAATTTCACCTGCGCCGCCTTCATTACGATAACGCAGCCCACGGCCCCAACCATCTGCTTCTGCACCAGCCGAGTAACGTGCCACGTCACACTCTTCGCAACCAAACACCGTCTCGAACACCATGCCCTGATTCTTCAAACGACGCCACGAGCGATAAATCTGCTGAAGATTCAGATCCCTCGCCTCTTGAGCACTTAACGTGCTTAAAAGCCCAGAAGCACCACAGTAGGTATCTTTGTAAGCAGTACTCAGTTCCTTCTCCCAAACCGAACCCTTTGAAGGTTCCTTATACTGCGATTCGTAATAGTCTGCCATGTTGGTGCCCGAGGTCGAGGTACGAATCGTCGTTGCACGCGGGATAAAGTGCGAGCAAAGACCGAAAGCGACGCCATCATTCGCACAAGCATCGCCCTGATTATACCTCACCATCTCTGCGCCACACACATCACATGAAGCACTATTTACCAAGAAAGTGAAGTTCAGGCTCGAATAACCCTCTGCATCAGCATCCGTCACCAACGGATAATCGCCGTAGATTGCCTTGTATTCATTCAGGAGCGTTGCAATCGCATGCACCTGCGCAATCGTCTTCGCCTCAGCCGACTTCGTATTTGCCGAACGCGTCATCATGAAAATGCCACCCGCCAAAATGCCGATGATCACAATCACCACCAAGAGTTCGATCAACGTAAACCCACGCTTCGCGCTTGCCATCCAATCCTTCATCTTCTCCATCCCTTCTATGGAATCCATCTGGGAAACTGCGGGCGCCGCGAAACGCCCGCGCACCATTGCGCCTTAGGCGCCCTGCTGACCAATCGAACCGATAATCGAGATCAACGGCATGAACATGGCGATCACGATACCACCGACCACCACGGCCAAGAAGATAATCATGATAGGTTCAATAATCGACGTCATGGCAGCCACTGCATTATCCACTTCGTCGTCATACGTATTCGCCACGCGGATGAGCATTTCGGGCAACGCACCCGTTTCTTCACCCACTTCTACCATGGAGACCACCATGGGCGGGAAGACACCACTGGCGCCGAGGGGAGCCGTCATGCCTTCACCTTCCTTCACACTGTCATGCACGCTCTGAAGTGCCTTTGCGATCACCTGGTTGCCCGTCGTATCCTTCACGATGCCCAAGGCCTGCAACACCGGCACACCCGAGCTCAAGAGCGTACCCAAAGTACGCGTAAGGCGAGCGACCACCGTCTTCTGCGTCAAATCACCCATCACCGGAGCCTTCAACGCAATCACATCGCTCAAATACGAGCCCATCGGCGTCTTTTTAAAGATCTTGATGCCGACCACCAATGCCACGACAATCGCGCCGCCGAAGAGCCAATAATCCTGCACCCATTCAGAGAGATTAATCACGAACTGTGTCAGCGCCGGCATGCCTTCACCGCCCAACAAGTCATCGAAGATTTGTTGGAACTTCGGAATCACGGCCAACATCAAGAACACCACGATACCCACCGCCGCAGTCAACACCACGATCGGGTACGTCATTGCGCCCTTCACCTTGTTCTTAATCTTCTCAGCCTTTTCCATGAACTCGGCCAAACGATTTAAGACCGTTTCAAGCACACCGCCCGCTTCACCAGCCTTCACCATGTTCACGTAGAGGTTATTAAAGATCTTCGGATAGTTTGCCAACGATTCAGAGAACGTGTTACCCGTCTCCACCGTTTCCAACATCCCTGCGAGTGCATCCTTCATCGCCTCATTGGTCGTCTGACGATGCAACACACGAAGTCCGCGCAACAAAGGCAAACCTGCGTCCACCAACGTTGCCAACTGACGCGTAAAGATCATCAAATCCTTTGTCTTCACGCCGCCACGCATGAACTTCGGGAGCTTAATTTCACCGCCCCCCTTCTTCTTTGCGGGCTTTGCGGCGGGACGTGTAGCTGCGACATTCGGCGTATCTTCTTTCACCATGCCGATGGCCTTCGGCGTGAGTTTCATCGCCCGAATCTTCTCAATTGCCGCGCCCTGCGAATCCGCCTCAACGGTGCTCATCACCTCTTTGCCCTGCGAATCCACTGCTTTGTACCTGAATTTAGCCATCGCTTGCATCCTTGTGTTAAATTAACGGAGCCTTCGCTCCAATCCACATCTCACTTCATATGATACCATTTTTCGCCCCCCTTTCAACACCTCTTTAATAGAAAACTTTTCACTTGCGTCCACGCCATATACCGTTGCCAATAGAACAAAAAAAGAAGCGGATAGGAGCCTCCCCCTACCCGCGTTCTTTTTCCATATCCGCAGAATGCCTAATGCTTCCGATTCGCCTCATCCGCGTATGCGACCTGCCCCCTTAAGCGCCTTCCGCAAGAAGCAATCGCATCTACGCATCAACATCCACACTGCCCCATCACTCCTCACACGCATCAGCTCGAAGAGAAAGTGACGAGGTCCAGTCGAAGAATTAGTAGAGTTTCTTGCCGTGGACGGTGAATTTGCGGAAGTGGAGGAAGGTGCGACCCTCCGTACCCGTCCAAGTGACGCGCACAAAGCGTCCCTTCACGGGTGCAAAGGTCAACTTCCAATCTTCTTGCGACTTCGTTGCCGTGGCCACAGTTTGCCATGCAGTCCCATCTTCGGAGATTTCAACCTTGAAGGGAACGGCTCGCCAGTTGTTTTGCGAATGGATGTTTTCCAAGTAGACGGCGCTGATTTCTGCCATGCCCGGCAGTTCAACTTCTGCCCACGGCGCAGATTCAGAAGCTGTATGGAAGTTGCCCACAGCCCGTTTTCCATCAATAACCGTTCGGTAATTGGCGGGTTGGTCCCAATTTGACGTGGTAGAGATGCGCAAGAGGCCCTTATCCGACAAGAGGGGAGCCTTCGCAAAGGAAAGATCAAGATTTTCTCGTTCTGGACGCTTTGACAGTGCATCATAGAGATCATTCAGACCATGGAAGGCGGTCAAGTTTTTAGCTGCCGCAGCCTCTCGAATGGCGCCAACGATGAACTTGCTCATATCAATGCCATCGCCACGCTGACGTAAAACCTCGCGAACAATCGACACATAACGTTCGGTCTGTACTGGATCCTTCAAGAAGCGTGCGCCACCCCACTTCATGACAATCCCAAAGGCATCCTTTGTGCCGACTTGCCCCTTCAGCGCGCCTTCGAAGAGGGTGAAGCGTTGTTCGTCCGTCTCCAAACACTCCGCTTGACGATTGAGCACCGAGGCCAAGTCGCAAAACTCTGCTACGGGGCGATCGTCCTGACGAATGATTTCGTTGAGGCGTGCCATCCATGTGGCCAAGGCATCCTTCCCATGCGCCTTTCCAATTGCAGGCAAGGCATTTTTCAACAAAAGATCCCATGCCGGGCGCGGATGCGCAGAGAGTCCCCCCGCCACCGCCTCGGCAAAACGTTCCCACGCCTCTACAGGCGTATCTTCAGCCTGTTGCAACGCCTGTTCCCACGCCAACAAGATGTCATAACTTGCGGGCGCATGAATCAAAGCTTGCGCATAGGCCTTACAGACCGCCTCATTGTAGGGATACTTTGCCTTCGCCTCAAAGTCCAACCCACGCCCGCCGTCATAATTGAAATAACGCACGGTAAAAGGATGCTTTCCTGCGGCGAGGTCAAGCGTTGCCTCCTTGCGAATCATCCCATGGCGGCCGTCATTATTAATTACCTTTTCGCCATCCAGGATCAATTCCGACCCATCATCACTGTTGAGGGCGAAGGTTACCGTCCCTGCGCGTTCCATCTCAAAGGTGCCGTCCCAAACCAAGACCACATATTCCTTCAACTTATCGCCGCCCTGGTTTATATCAAATTCCCGCACCTTTTTATCCGTACGTGCGAGCTTGGGCATCTGCTCTGGCGTGGGGAGTTGACGCCCCTTCCAGTCGGAGTAAATTTGACACGTCATGGCCGAACGGCGCGGTTGGGGTTCGGCCGCCATACGTTCCACCTCTGTCCGCCAGAAGGCGCGCAAGGCTTCTCGGCGACCCAGCGCGAAGAAACAATCTGCCGCCAAGGGCAAGTAGTCAAAGGAGTAGTGCCACATCTGGAAGTGTGCCCCTGTGTACGGATGAACGTTATAACAGAGCCACCAATAATTCTCCGAGGGCACGAAGAGCGAATAGGCGCAGTGGGCAGGTTGGCCACCCGGTGTAGAGGGCAAACCGTGTGCCTTCGCCGCGAGACTGCCATAGTACGAGAGCGAACCGCACACACCGCCCACCTTGCGCGACGCCTCACGGCGGTTATAGACATGATCCCACGGCACATAATACTTGGGACCCTGAATCGTGTCGTCAAAGAAGTTGTACGTGCGATACGGCGCATACCAACACACCCCCGAGTAGAGGCGCGGCGGCACATTGTGCGTATTGGCGAGCCAAGTCATCTCTTCAGCAGAAATCTGTCGCGGCGTCAACACATAGCGCATCATCCCCACGGGCAATTTTTCCACGCCACGCGCGAGCAACTTTCGGGTGCGGATGTAGAAGAACGCCTTCATCAAACGCAAGACCTCCTCGCGACTTCCCTCTCCTGCATTCAATGCCAAAGCCGTCGCCCACTTCTTCAAGCCGCGATCCTTCAACGGCACCTGCCAAGCAATCTCTTCCAACATCAAGAAGCACGCATCCCAAGAGGGCTTCGCTGGCCCGCTCCCAAAAAAGTCCTCCGCCCATTCACGATCGGACAAAAAGGCCTTCAGAAATTCAGGTCCACCCTTACGGCTACAAATCTCCGTGATGGTGTCTTGGCTCAAAACCGATGCCGCATAGGCATACACAGGCTCCTTCGCCGTCTTCTTCAGACGCACGGTACGCGGCTTCTTTTGGAGCCCCACGCGCGGCTTCAAGGGCAAAGGCTCTGGACGGCAATTCGTCACCGCCTCCTCTACCCCGAGCATCTTTAACATCCCGCGTGCACCCTGCCCGAAGTGCGTCTCTTGATCTTTGAGCGCCACCCTCTGCAAGAGTTCAAGATTGGCCGCCTTATGCGCCTCATCACGTTGGTAAAGCACAAAGGTGTGCAACATCAACCCTTGGCGTTGGTCCATCGTGAGTCGCTTCTCTGCCGCAGGAGAGAGGAGATTTTTAATGTACTCCTCACCCCCCTTAAAATCCTTCTTCTTCGCAAACTCATGCACCTTATAGATGGTTTCGATGGGCTTAAAATTCAAGGCTGCACGAATGCCACTCTCATCCTTCGGGTCACGTTGCTCAAGGATATCCCACGCCGCCTTGAGTCCATTCGGACGCTTTGTCCGCTCAAGCCCCAATTCAGGCAGTACCAACTTAATTGCCGCCTCTGCCCCCTCTACACCCTCTTTTTCAAGCAAGGTCTTCACCTGCTGAATGCGCTCACGACCATCCGCCAACAGTTGCAATAAATCCTCCGCCGTCAAATCCCACGAAAGTCCCTGGCCTAAGGCAACGCAACGTCCCTCCGCATCAAAAATCGCTAGCCCTGGGTAATTTTCCAATTCAAAGCGAATCTTCTCCTGTTCCTTCCACTTCGCCCGAACCGCCTCTGTCACGACTTCAGGTTCATCCACAATCGCCAGCGGCATCCCTGCCTGCTTCACAAATTCAGGGCTTTCCCAAATCTTCTGCAGCGCCACCCCAGAATCACACCAATCACTGCCGGTATACAACACAGCTTGTTGCGCCGAGAGCGAAGCGGTAACAAAAAACTGGCCTATTGCCATCAACCCAAAAAGAAAATGCGTTTTCATTCAGTAAAATCCCTTCTAACAAGGCGGTTTGCACTTTTCAAGAAAAAGCATAACAAACCTTTTTTATAGATTCAAGCAAAAGTGAAAGCGGCTGCGCCGCGGTTTCCCAGTGCTACGCACTCGGGCGCATGTTGACCAGTGCGCTCGCAGGGCTCGCTTTTAGTGCCTGGTGTATAGGGGGCGCCTGCGAATAGCAAGCACTACCAACATGATGCACTGCCAGTGTGTTTTTTACCGCGAACTACGCGAGGCGCACGACCGCACCACGGCGCGATGGCCTGCGGCCCCGTGGATGCTTGATCGTGCTTTTGCGAAGCGGATGCTATGCCAGGAGGGTTTTCACGAGTCGCACAGTCTGGCTCGCTGCGTCGCACGGGCACATATCCGTGCTCCGTCAGCGCACGCTTACCACTTGCAAGACATAGGCACTGAGGTGTAAGATTTCCGCGAGCCACGCGATGTGGGCAGCACAAGGGAGCGCTGCGCCCGAAGCCATGCGCGATCTCTTTTATCGCTTTTATCCCTCTTATCCCTTTTGGCTAAAAAAGCGCATCTGCGTAAAACTAGCCATCGAGGGCTGAGGCGGCCTCGCCGTATTACAAAACTTCCCAGTGACCACCTTTATCTGGACCAATACGCTGAATGCGATGTTCATCCTTCAGTTTATTCAAGTTCCATCGCACACCTGCAATCGAGAGCCCCGTAGCATCGGCCAACTCTGCAAGCGTAGCATCTGGCATTGAGCGCAGTAAAGTCACGAGTTTCTCGCTCGTTTTCTTGTTAATTTTCTTGCTAGTTTTCTTGCTAGTTTTCTTGCTAGTTTTTGCATCCGTAATTTGCTCAACTTCACCCTTCAACGTCAAGGTACGAAGTATCTTATCAAGCATAAAATCAATAAATGGTCCACACTCTCCTCTTTGCGTAGAGGCATTAATTGCTTGATAGTACTCTTCTTGATGAGCCCAAACGATATTTTCAATTGGCGTACCATAAAACTCATTTCGCCACGAGCCTAATAAAACGGTTTGCCAAAGGCGCCCCATACGTCCGTTCCCATCAAGAAAGGGATGAATAAACTCAAATTCATAGTGAAAGACACAGCTCTTCACTAGCATTGGGTCTTCACTTTCTTCTACCCAATCAAAGAGGTCTTTAATCAAAAATGGTACATTCCCTGCTGGTGGAGCCATATGAACCAAGCGACCTTCGCGTCCCATGACGCCCACATTTCCTCGCCTAAATTTACCCGCCTCTTCTAAAAGCCCTTGGGTCATCAATGCATGAGCCTTTAGCAAATCCTGAATAGAATAAGGATTAAAATCCTCTACAGCACTATATGCTACATGTGCGCATCGAACTTCTTCAATTTCTCTTGCTGGCGCAATCACACGTTTACCTGCAAGAATTGCAGTGATTTGCTCTTCTGAGAGCGTGTTACCTTCAATCGCCGTCGTTCCGCGAATCGTCCGAATATGATTTACTTTACGTAAACGAATACCATCTGGCCCCTCAAGCAAAATACGATAACGTTCAATCGCAGCTGCTATTTCTGCAATTAAACTCATCGCCTTACCGCTCACTTTATAAGGTGGTGTGTACTTTTCAGAACTCATCGTTTAGCCTCTTAAATAATTTTTATCAATATAACATATTTTGACCGATCCTGCGGCGCAGGACAGCATGTGGAATTAGAAACCACAGGACACACAAAAACACAGAAGGGCTTACGGCGCAGGACGGGGTGAAAGAGTCCACGGAAAACACGAAAACCGCGGAAAAGGACTGCATGTATTTTTTCGCGAGGACGCTATCTCTTGACGTTCGCTACCGCTCTCTGCCACTCCTTACGGAGATGGCCGACGGAACGCTCACGATTCTTAACTACCGTAGTGCAAATCCTACAAAGGACTGCCAGGTGGATTTTCCGCCCGAAGCCATGTGCGATTCCTTTTATCGCTCTTATCCCTTCTAAGTAAAAAGCGTATCAGTGGCCTCTCTAAAAACAAAAAGAGACGCGTTTGTGACGCGTCTCTTTTGATCGTGCGTTAAGCCTCAATTAGGCGCGGCGACGAAGGGCCAAACCTGCCACACCGAGTGCCAAGAGGGCCAATGCCGTCGGTTCAGGAACCACCGTACCAGAGGTGAAGTCGGCAATCGTCACGAATTCACCCACATTCGAACCACCAGCGGTTGCCGTCCATGCGTCTGCAGCATCTGTAGCCGTGATGGAGGAAGCATAGTAATTCATGCCATTGTTGAAGATGAGGAAGTAGGTGCCAGTATCAGCTGCAGTATAACCGCCGTCATTGGAAGTAATCCAACCATTCTTAGCAATGTCCGCGCCATCCGTCGGGAACACCGACACCGAGTTAGCGGCAGTGCCATCAGCGATGATGGAGTAACCTGCGACCGTCTGACCAACTGCCGCAGCTGCAGCGTCTGCCAAAGAGGTGGCGGTGTCAGCGTAGACCAACGAGCAAGACCACGTAGAATCGTACCAAGTGTTAGCCGACGAAGTCTGCCAGCTGAACGTGATTGCCTGAGCAACTGCGGCACAAGCCACAACAGCGAGAGCAAGAATCATCTTTTTCATTTTTTTGTCCTTCTAAACAATTAAAGGAAATCGTTAAATCAAGAGTAGTCTATCAAATCTTACGACGAAGTGCAAGACCTGCGACACCCAAAGCGAGCAATGCAAGTGCAGTCGGTTCAGGAACCGTGGCATCACGCCAAGTACCGCCCAACCACGGGATTTCAACATAGTCACCCATTACAAGCGCATCGTCATCCACTGTGATATCATAAATACCATTGGCATTGACACCTTCGGTGTACTGGACAGCCTTACTCACTGCGTATTGGGGATCTTCAGACGTCTCTGTCCCCGTCTTGAAGACAACGAGATAGAAGTACCCCGAGCCGAAAGCGGCGCCTTCCAAATCGACACTCACATATGCCTTTGAACCCACAGTGCCATTTTCAGCAGAACCGAAGCCTGGCGCCCAGTAAGAGTTCACTACGCCAGAGTCTACCGCGGTAGCACCGCCTATGCTTTGAGCAGAGCCTGCGGTCACCTTGTAACCAACGTAGTTATTCGTGTAGACGTCTCCTGCGCTCAAGTTACCCGATTCAGAGTAGACGAGATACGTCGAAACCCCTTCATCTGCCCAAGCAAATTCAGAGTTGGCGACCTGCCAGTTAATCGTGATTGCCTGCAAAGAGGCAACCACGGTTGTCATTAAAAGTGCTAATAAAAAGCGCCGCATAAAATCTCCTTAAACGTGGCGAGCACCCATCTTCAAGCGTTTAGCGACGCTTGAAGTAATAGAAAGCTTCACCGGGAGCGATTTCAGCCGTGTTGGCATTTGCACCATTCGGACCGTACCACGTGCCATCAAAGGCATTGTACTGCTTGTAATCGCTCGAATCAGCCTGAATCACCAGGATGGTATCCAAATCACCAGGGTTAGCGGCCACGTCCTTCAACGTAATCGCCTTAGAAGAGTCGTTTGCCATCGCGGTAACAACACCTGTTTCAGGCGTTACAGTCGTGCGAGCACGATCCTGACCGCAGAAAATCACGGTGTCGTTACCAGTCGTCTGAGCATAGGTCGTCACAGCTGCGCCACGACGAGCGTTTTGGTTAACAACAGGGGCCTGATAACTCAACCAATAAATCTGACCGCCAGTAAGTTCATAGTCAGTAGACCACGCTTTGACACCTTCAGTTTCGCTCACCGTAGCCGTGGCCTTCTGCTCGCCCAACGTGCCACCGACGAACGAAATCTTCGTACCTGCAGTCAAGGTGCTTGCGGGGAGCAAGGTGCTCAACTTCACGGTTACCCCATTACCATTTGCGATATCCAAGCCATCCACAGGAACGCAGAGGAACGGGTAGCCAGTGTCGGATTCCACAGTCCCCTTGCGAATGACGACTGCAGTGTTATTACCTGTCACTTCTGCGGCAGAGAGGAAGCCCACAGTCAAGAGGCAAGCCAAAGTAGCAAGAGTTGCTTTCATTTCAAATCTCCTTATTTCATAAGGCTCAAGTTAAATCACTCACCGCGCAGCATATAGAAGCGAGAGGCCTCACCATGCACCTGCGGAATCGACAGGCTTTTCCCATCAATACGGAAACGAGTGTAGTACTTTCCATCCACATTGTCAAGCGTTTTTGCATACTCTTCGAACTTTGTCCACGATGCATCGCTCAACTTCTTCTTTGTATAAAGGGTGTAGTACTGCACATCAGGTGCGTTAGCCGTAAGGGTTAAGGTGGTTTCACCCTCAACCGTTGTCTGGGCAAAAGCGGTTACTTCGGGCGTCAAATATTTTTTCAGATCATCACCTGTCAACACCGTCTCTACCCCATCCTGCGCCACTGCAAGAGAAGTAATTTCTGCGGCAGGTTGCCAGGCCAATTCGCGACCAGGAGAGGGGGTGAAAATACTCTTCCCACCACCTGCATTCACCAACCACGCATACGGAGAAGCGGGGGACGGCTCTACGTACGGCTCGTCTTCAGTACCATAACAAAGCGCCATCGCATATGACTTCACGTGTTTCGGCAGACCTTCGCAAACGCCCTCTCCTGTGCGCGTATCCAGTGCCACGAGGTACATATAGACTTTGTGGGCCTTGCCATCTGCCTTCTCTACATCTGTGTCTGTGAAAACCTGAAAACCATACTGCTTATACGTGCCCGCATTTGCGAGGAAGTTTGATGGCACACCTAAAACATCCCCCACTGTAGCATATTCTGCCGTTACAGAGGTTGTTGTACCAAACACCGTCCAGTTCAAATCAAGCCACTTGGCACCCGTTGCATTCCCAGCACATTCCGAATCGTGCTGTGCGAAGTTTGCGGTGCCACACTCAGCGCACACCAATTGTCCTGCGGCATCAATAGCTACAGCAGGCGGCACATTAAAATCCACTGCGGTGCCGCGCTTATCACGCACAATGCACACACGGAGAATTTCATTCTTCGCGAGCGGTTCATTGACTTCACTTGCAGGGATTCCCTCCTCCATTATGAAGTCTTCCGTATAGCGATAGCACACAGGCAAGAGATCTACGCCATTAGTATCCTTTCCCGAAAGAAAGGTAAAGAAACCATAATACAAATCGGCGGCGCAGACGAGGGCGGCACAGGAGATTGTCATCAAAAAAGAGAGCAATGTTTTCATAGGTTGAAGTATACTCTTTTTTATTAAAGGTATGCAAGTAGATTCTCTTCTGAGGTACGTTTTGGGGCAGAAAAGCCTACATCGTGCAAGCGCGTTATGCCACGATTCCTGCTCGCCCTCTAAGAACAGCATGTAGATTTAACGCGAGGACGCTAATCTCTTTTCCCGTCGCGCAACTCGGACGCTAGGAAGATCCTGCTTCGCAGTCTCTCCCCCGAGTATGCCGACGGAACGCACCCTCTCCATCTTAATTAACGCTAGCGCAAATCCGTCATCCTCGGGAGGCGGAATGCGAAGCATAACGCCTCTCGCGCCGAGGTGGCGGATTTGTAAGATTAGCGTACTTGCGTAAAAAAAATACTACTCGCAAGACGGGGAGTGTAAAGGGCGTGAAAATGTGAAATGGGAAAGGGCTGACGTTCGCACCGCAGGTGCCAACCCAAAACTCAACCCCAAAACTCCAAACTATGGCGAAGCCACGTTCTCCTCTCTACGCACACTGAAAGTGTAGCATAGCGGAGACGAGTCGTCAACCCCGCTCACTTGAGTCTGCTAAAATCCCGCAGAAAGTGAGCCGCTTTCCCAAGGGAAAATGGGCGACTTTACCTACCCAATTTCGCCTGTTTTAGGTACCCAATTTCGCCCATATTGCGACTCAATTTCGCCCATATTGACCCGGACTTGCTTTAGACTTCCCTAAAAAACGGGCAGATTGTTGATAACTTTTCTACCACTCCGGGCTCAAAATTTCGCAAGGAAGCCGCTGTAGCGGAATTGATTTCGCTCTGTTTTTACACTATCTCTTTATTTTCCAAGAAGTTATGCAGTTTTACCATCCCCTACCTTTTCACCTCAAAAACCACCCCCTCGCCGCTCCTTTTCCTCAAAAACTGCGTCGAAAAACCTGAATTGTTGATAAGATGTTGATAACTCAAAAAAGTTTTCAACAAACAAAAAATAGATGAAAAAGTGGAAAAAGTGAACTTTTCGCGCACAGGATTTAGGAACCACGAAATACGCGAATTACACGAATTTTAGAGTCCACGGATTACACGGAACGACACGGAAAAAGGACTGCTTATGCAAAGGACTGCATGTAGATTTAACGCGAGGACGCTATCTCTTGTTCCGTCGCGCAACTCGGACGCTAGGAAGATCCTGCTTCGCAGTCTCTCCCCCGAGTATGCCGACGGAACGC
>JAEIGA010004027.1_pt1 | contig 22768 bp, 21 predicted proteins | sample 9270691 | NCBI WGS metagenome assembly JAEIGA01 (sample SAMN17057246, study PRJNA624740) | gut metagenome | biome: biome; isolation source: fecal sample | host: Bos grunniens | place: China: Xizang | collected 2019 | reverse complement strand
CTGATGGCAGACTTCTTGCCTCAGTACAAGGGATGTATGGAGCAAGCAGACAAAGCATTTGTGTACTTCAATCCTAAGGTTTTGGAGCACAAAAAACTGCCACCTATCTCCGCAGAAGAAGTGCGCAAGGCTTTTGGCACAGAAAATGTAGAGGTGTTTACTGATAGTCAACAGCTGCAAGCTCGCCTCCGCGAGATAGAATACAAAAATACGGCTCTCCTGATGATGAGTTCGGGTAATTTTGACGGCGTGAACATCCCAGCGTTTGCAAAGGAATTGATCAGTTCGAACAAAGAGAACGACCGTTCAAAAAAAAAAGATAAACTACCCTACACACACTGTCTGAACTGCGGAACAGAGCTTCAAGGTAAGTATTGCCATATATGTGGACAAGAAGCAACTAGCAAAACACCATCTGTCGGCGCATTTTTGGTGGAGTACGCTAACCACGCTTTTATTTGGGATTCAAATTTCCTGAAAACTCTTTGGAACCTGATTCGTCGTCCTGGTTATTTGACCAAAGAATTTATTGCAGGACGGTTTGCGTCGCACGAACATCCGCTCAAACTGAATATGTTCTTGCTGTTTGTGCTCATTACGCTATTCGTGTTTTTTGCGGGTACAGAAAAAATGAACAATTCGGTACACAATCTGACCCACAACGAAGCTGTACTTGCTGGTGTTCAAATTGAATTTATGATTCAACAAGGAGAACTGGATACCACGCTGTTAAGCCCAGAAGATACAGTTCAGTTGTTAGCACCTCTGTACTTTGCAAATCAGCATCCTGGGTTCATCTGTTGTATAGACACACTAGAATACACGAATGACAAAGGTCTTGACAAATGGATAGCGGTTGTTCCGCATACTCTCATTGAAGATAGCATTCTTGTGGAGTACGAAAGTGGTTGCTATCGTTTCAACCCAGAATTGACAGCAGCCAAAAGAGAATTGACATTAATCAATACCGTTTGGCAAAAAATGGTGGATATCATTGCAAGATACTTCCCATTGCTTGTGTTGTTCACGGCTCCATTCCTAGCAATGTCGCTACGACTAGTGCAACGCAAGAACCGCCTACCACGCATTCATCATTTCGTCTTCGCCCTGCATTACACAGCTTTCCTTGAAGTGATAATGATGTGCATATTCCTGCTCCATCTAACGCTATCACCAACGATGGAGTTGTTGCAATGGATTCTGATAATAAGCTCATGCTTGTATCTCACTATAGCTTTCCGCACGGTTTATGATACTAGAAGCTGGGTGGGAGCCGCTTGTAAGGCATTGCTTACAAGCTTGATATACTTCCTAATCGGTCTAGCAATCTTATTGGGAATACTGTTGGTGGCTTGCATAATACTCATAGCAAATAATTCATTGATAAGTTGATGAAGATGATGCTTTATTAACCAAACGAATTAGAATAGATTGAATTATACACATATGGACAAAAAAACAAAACGCGATTACCTATATATGCGCATGGCGCGTACTTGGTCAGAAAATAGTTACTGCGTACGACGCAAAGTAGGTGCTATCTTGGTGAAAGACCAAATGATTATCTCTGATGGTTACAACGGCACTCCTAGTGGTTTTGAGAATGTATGCGAGGAGAATAATGTATCCAAACCATATGTGCTTCACGCCGAAGCCAACGCACTAACCAAAGTGGCACGCAGCAACAATAGTAGCGAGGGTGCTACCTTATATGTGACCGCTTCACCTTGTATGGAGTGTGCGAAACTTATTATTCAATCGGGCATTAAGCGCGTAGTTTATGGCGAGAAATACCGCATTATGGATGGCGTGGAGCTATTAGAGCGCGCTGGCATAGTGGTAGAGTATATGCCAGATGAAGATTCGTCAGATTTTAACAACTAACATACAACCTATTTACCTCAAAATTTCTATGAAAAAGTATTTATTTCCAACCCTAACCATCGTCTTTTTGGCCGTTGGTTTTCTAGTAGGCAATGCTGTGTCCAACAAGATTAATGCACAGCGTCTAAATGCACAACCCACAATCTTTGCACCATCTTCTAACAATAAGATTGATCTGGTTCTTGATCTTATAAACAAAGGTTATGTAGATGCTATCAATCTAGATAGCATAGAAGAAGAAGTGACCAAAGAAATTATCAAGCGCCTCGATCCTCACTCGGCCTACATACCTAAAGAGGATTTAGAAATGGTCAATTCGGAACTATCCGCATCATTTTCGGGTATTGGAATACAATTCTCCATCCAAAACGATACGGTACAAGTAGTATCCGTAATCTCTGGTGGTCCATCCGAGGGTATTGGCATTCTAGCAGGAGATAAGATTGTAACCGTAGATGACTCCGTGTTCGTAGGCAAGACCCTCAGTAACGAACGAGTAATGCACGCCCTAAGAGGACCTAAAAATACCGAAGTGAAGTTAGGTATTGTGCGCAATGGCACAAGTGAGGTGTTACACTTCACGATTACTCGCGGCGATATACCTGTACACTCGGTAGATGCAAAGTTTATCATCAACGCCAAAGATACAAAAATAGGTTTTGTGCGCGTGAGTCGTTTTGCAGAAAACACATACGACGAGTTTATAGCAGCCCTATCAGCACTACGCTCGGCAGGCGCTACAGCATATATTGTGGATTTGCGTGAGAACTCAGGCGGTTATATGGACCAAGCTATCAGAATGGCCAACGAGTTTCTAGCCAAAGGCGATATGATTGTATATTCAGAGGGCAGAGCATACACTCGCTACGAGGCTAAAGCAAATGGTTCAGGCCGATTCCAACGAGAAAAACTAGTGGTACTAATAGACAATTTCTCGGCATCTGCGAGTGAGATTTTTGCTGGTGCTATGCAAGATAACGACCGTGCCACCATCGTAGGTCGTCGTTCATTTGGCAAGGGATTGGTACAACAACAGATACCATTCAAAGATGGTAGCGCAGTACGCCTAACCGTAGCACGCTACTATACTCCATCGGGTAGATGTATACAGAAACCCTACAAAATGGGCGAACAAGAGGATTATGCATTAGACATTATTGATAGATTTGAGCACGGCGAGTTTTTCTCGGCGGATAGTGTACATTTTGCCGATTCCACCGCATACTACACCAAGCAAGGTCGCAAAGTAATGGGTGGCGGAGGTATTATGCCAGATGTGTTTGTAGGCAGAGATACCACCTTGTACACACCATACTTCAATATATTAAACAACCGTGCATACACCTATCAATTTGCATATCAATACACCAATCGCCATAGAGAAGAACTTAATCAGTTTGATAATTGGCAAGCCCTAGAGCAACACCTAATAGAGGCTGACTGGGTGAACGAACTAGTAGCTTATGCACAAGAAAAGGGTGTAGAACCCAACGAAGAGCAACTAGCCAAGTCACGACCACTATTTATACGATATATCAACGCATACATCGTGCGCAACATACTAAACGATGAAGGTTTCTATCCATTATGGGAGCGTGACGATGATATTACAAAGAAAGCGATAGAAGAACTAACTAAATAAGCCTATGAAGTTACGATTGCAACGCATACGAGAGTTTATCCAATACGACCTGTGGCGTCAACCACATATAGCTATTCATACGCCTAAAAAGCGTATATGGTACCGTGTGTTACAGACAGTTATTATTGTAGCACGAGGTTTTAAGGATAAAGCCCTCAATGTGCGTGCCAACTCGCTATCCTTCACCCTACTCTTTGCCTTTATTCCTATGACGGCACTCGTATTTGCCATAGGACGAGGATTTGGTTTTGAAGAGACTATACGAGAGCAACTTGCTATCAGTTTTCTAGTAGAAGCCAATGTTATTCCAACCATAATGGAGTTAGTAGAGCGTTATCTAGAAACAGCTAGAGATGGATTGTTTCTGGGTATTGGTTTGATCATCTTGCTATGGTCCGTATACGCATTCTTCAATAATCTGGAGCAATCATTCAACACGATATGGAATGTCAAACAAACACGCTCTTTTGGTAGACGACTAACTAATTATATAATGGTGTTGCTACTAGTACCCATATTGATGGTATTAACATCGGGCATATCCATTGTACTTAACTCATCCACGATCTTCACACCAGATGTCCTTCGCTGGCTCCCTTGGCTAGTAGCGTCGGCTGTGTTCACCTGGATACTGATTGCCATACCTAACACCAAAGTGACAATAGGTTCGGCTATCATACCTGGTATATTTGTAGGTATATTATTTCAAGTATTTCAGCGTCTGGGCGTATATCTAGTAGTGTTATTCACGCGTATGAGTGTAGTATGGGGTGCCTTTTCTGCCATTCCATTGGTACTGATATGGTTACATATAACCTGCTGGTTATTACTGATAGGTGCTGAATTGGCCTTTGCCATCCAAAACAATGAAATGTTTGCCTACGAGCGCGACATCAACAATATGTCACGACGATACAAAGACTATGTAATGCTCTACCTCTTGTCTACCATCATCAAGCGATTTGAGAACGGAGAGGCACCTGAAACAATGCAAGAAATGGCGACCAAGAACCAACTACCTACTAGATTGGTAGGTCAACTATTATCACGCTTGGAGGAAACAGGTATAGTACATCGTGTACAGACAGAGCAGGAGACAGATTCGGCTTTTGTACCAGCACTAGATACCAAACAGATCACAGTGGAAATGGTGATAGGAAGAATATCTGCACAAGGAACCGAGGAGTTTCTACAACACACTCCACAAGAGATGCAAGCATTCTGGCAACGATATCAACAGATGATAGATGCCAACCACTCGGATGATATTCTAGTAAGCGAACTAGCCTAAGGGAATTTATCCTTGGCCTTGCGATTTATAGGACATAGCACCTTGTTGGGGGTTATGTCCTTTTGTTTTCATTAGACGGACAAAGATCTTATCCGCACAGCGCACATACAAATATTGGCTGCTAAAAGCAAGCGAATGCACCTGACCTGCAGGCAATGATAGGATGGCCCTTACTCGACCATTATGATCTGCCACTTGCACTCCCATAGGTGTAGCTACATACAAGTTACCCGCAACATCAAAGGTCATATTGCCAGCAGTAGCTAGTGTGCCATTACTCAAATCGTGCAGATAGTAAAAAGGTTCGCTATAGAGCATTGTACCCTGCTTATCCATAATAGTAGAGAGTAAGTGATGGGTACCAGCTTGGCCTGTCACACAAAAACGATAGTCAGGCGCTACAGCCAAAGCACGCACACCTGCAGATAGCACATTAACACGACTAGTACTCTTAACACTAGAGTGACAGAGGGCAACATACTTGCCATCTGCAAGTTCTTGTACCGCTTGACAATCGCGCAAACCATCTGCTACCTTCTGCCCGTTCTTATACAAAGCACTAGCACGCATCGTCAAGGCATCGCCTACTAGACGCTCGCCAGATTTGAGGGTAGAAACTACTTGGTACTGTCCGTCAGAATTGAGTTGATAAACTTGGTTGCCCGATGCAAAAACCACTTGACCTTCAGTCGAAGGATAGAGATCACTCTTGATAGGTAATGACACAGGCAACTCTACCCAATCGTGCGCAGGGTCTAAAATAGCCTGCAACATTCCGTTATTAGAAACACCCTTGTTAACGCGAGCAGGATAACCCTTCCACAACCAACGCATCGCATCAGGGAAAGCTAGCGTGCCATACTTGATGCTATGATTGCCTCTATTCCAATAATGGAAGGCCTCGTAGCCTGCAAAATTAAAAGCAGACTCCATCAGGAGATTATACTCAAACCACTCGCCGAAGATAGGATTCCACACATCGTACCAACCATCTTGCATATAGATGCGCAACGGTTTTGGTTCAGTCTTACGCACGATAGCAGGATATTCGTGTCCGCCACGCATAGCAACAAAAGTGCCCACTGTAGTATATACTCGAGAGAACATATCAGGTCGGTTCCAAGCTGCAGTAAAAGCCGCAATACCGCCACTACTAGCACCTGTAATGGCACGATCATTAGGGTCAGCAGAAATAGAAATAGAGCGACCATCTGTGGTCTTCAGAGCAGTTACTTGTGGAAGCACCTCTTGTTCGATGAACTGTGCCCAAGTATCGTCCGTAGAGTCGAACTCCTTGCAGCGATTATAGCGTACCACATTATTATCCTCGTCATACACCACACCTGGATTGATAAACACACCTATGGTCACAGGCATCTCACCCGTGGCAATAAGATTATCCAATACCGTTGTAGCATCATACAAGATGCCATCCATACATACGAGCAAACAAGCAGGAGCTGTATCCTTATACTGTTGGGGTACATATACCAAGATCTCGCGGGTGGTACCAGGATAGCGTTGTGAGTTATTCATATCAAAACGAATAATCTCACCTCGCAATTCTTCTGCCAACTTAACGGTAGCAGGATCATAAGGGGCAGCGATATTATAAGCCTGTTGCGAAAATAGTGTACATGACAATAGGCATGCACATAACAAGGTGAAGTGTTTCATTGGTAGGATAAAAATGGTGATTATTTCTTTTTCTTTTTAGATGGACGATCAGCCACCGCCATTGGACGCTGGGCTAGCAGATCCATTGTCTGATCAAATGCTTCAAAATCACACGAGAGAAGACCATTGGAGAGCACAAATATATCCTCTTTGAGGCGTTCTACGCCAGACTCCAACTCTCTATTCCATGTCGCGTTCTTTTGACGCATACATTGAGCAATATAGACAATCATTGATTGTCGTTTTTCGCTATCTGGCTCATTAACTGCCAGTTGCACCATATCTTGAATAATACGACCATAATTGCGCATACGCACAATAGTCGTCTTGCGTAAGCCTTGCATCATAATAAATCTATGCTTTATTTAGACTTGATTAGATAAATCATTGTTGGGTAGTGGTCTGCGTAACCATTTTGCCACACACCACTCTTAACGGTACGCAGTGGAGTACCCTTATCTTTACCTTCTTGTACGGTTAGGAAAGGTTTGTTGAATATCTGCGATTTCCAATACACCCATTTACCATCTTCGAGTTTGGCGTTCATCAATGGTTCAGAGATAAAAATTTGGTCAAAAAGGTTCCAACTACCTTGATAGCACAAACTACCTATACCACGGTCAAGTTTTTGCCACATAGTATTGAAGAATCCTTGTTCTTGTACCTCCTTGCGTGTCTTCTTGGCACCCATCACAACGGCGCAACTATGATTGAATGGATCATCGTTCAAGTCACCCATTACAATGATTTTAGCGCGTGGTTCTTTCATATAGATGCTGTCGCACACATTCTTGCATAGCATAGCAGCAGTATCACGGGTAGCACGGCTACTCTCCTCGCCACCATAACGGCTTGGCCAGTGATTGACACTAATATGCAGTTTATCAGTAACAATCTTACGATTATCATCTAGCATATATCCAGAAATCCATAGTTGCAAACGACTTCTCACTACTCCACCATCCGCATAATGCGCGTGCAGCTCATAACCTTTTGTAGAAACAGGTTTGAACATCGCTGGATTGTACAAGAAACCCACATCCACACCACGACGGTCAGGTCCTTCAAGCAAGATAGGCTCGTAATGACGATTATATTTATCCTTCAACACACGGCAAAGGTCATAGAGGCAACCTATATTCTCCACCTCTGATACGCCTACACACGCAGCACCACGAGGATCTTCATCTGTTCCAAGTTGGGAAATGGCATAAGCCATTTTGTCAAGTTTCTGCTCATACTTAAAACTTGTCCACTTCATTCCTCCATCTGGCAGATACTCATAATCATTCTTACCCTCATCATGAATAGTATCAAAGAGGTTCTCTAGGTTATAGAAAGCGATGCATCTTACTTGCATCTCACGGTTCGCTGCATAACTAGTTACGAGCGAGGTGACGAACAAAAGCGCCACAAATAATCTCAAAAATGATTGTTTCATATCTTTTTTTATTAAATATGTTGCAAAATTACTATTTTTTTTTGGATTTCCAAAACTTTTTTGTAATTTTGCTGCGAAAAAGAAATAATATAGCAAAAAGACTTTAAACAATCTAAAAAAAACACCGCTATGTCATCCGTTAACAAAGTAATTTTAGTAGGTAATGTCGGAGCAGATCCTGAAGTTCGTTATTTAGAGCGTGGCACAGCCATTGCTAATTTTAATCTCGCCACCACCGAGCGCGGCTATACAATGCAAAACGGCACACAAGTTCCAGATCGTACAGAGTGGCACCCTATCGTACTATGGCGTAATCTTGCAGAATGGGCAGAGAAATATGTGCGTAAAGGTATGAAACTGTATGTAGAAGGTAAACTACAAACACGCACTTGGGAGAAAGACGGACAAGTGCGCAGAAAAACAGAGATTATTGCTGAGAACATTCAAGTATTGTATCGTCCTGCAGAATACCGCAACGAAGCTGTTAGCAACGAGTTTGCTGAGGCTACCGAAGATGGTGCTCCAAGTATTCCAACTCTAGAGGTTGAAGATATCTTCTAGAAACAACATTTATCACAGACAACAATGGCGCCTTACGGGCGCCATTGTTGTATCAAATAAGTTTTCTTAATTCTACTAGTTTAGCACGCACATCCATTAGGATTTCGGTGGTTTTTTGCCGTGGTCCAATCTTTTTAGTATCGCGTAGCAATTCCTTTTTGATGGCAGCTATAGACTTGATTTTGAGTTCATCACGGACAAACTTAATACGCTTGATCAGCGCTATATCACGCTCTGTGTAGAAGCGTTTACCCGTAGCATTCTTGTGGGGTTTGAGTTGCGTAAACTGCTCCTCCCAGTAACGCAGGGTGGATACGGGCAACTGTGTTAGTTGGCTAACTTCGGCTATTGAATAATATATCTTATCCATTGTCTTCGTGATTATGGTACCAATATCTTGAGTGTTTTACCCGTTCGAATAAAATCGGAAGTGAGACCATTCCAAGACTTGATCTGTTTGACCGTAACGCGGAACTTTGCGGCGATTCCACCGAGTGTATCTCCCTCTTTGATCTTATAATATGTCACACCATTTACCGAGTAAGCACCATCTACGCTCGTCTTTTGCAGAAGGTCAATCTCTGTTCGACGCGTATTAACCAACTCATTGGCGCGATGCGCTAGGATAGTGTCTTGCTGGAGAATAAAATCGCCTACCTTATCCAATGGCAGACATATAGCATAATCTTTATTACCAGGAACAATATCTCGAGGATATTGAGGATTGAGTTGACGGAGTAATTCAATTGGTACATCTATACACTCGGCTATTTGTCGCAAATGTAGACGCTGATTAGTGACTATTGTATCAACAGGAACCGTCTCCTGAATAGAGACCATCTCTAGGTCTGGAAATAGGACAGAATCGCCCGCTATTGTATCACTTGTGAATAGTGGTTCTGCTTTAGGAGATATACCGTGACAATGTGCAAAATTCATCGAATACACCGCAGCAATATACAATGGAAGGTACACACGCGTCTCCTGTGGAAGGAAAGGATATATACTCCAGAAATCGCGTTTACCACCTGCACGATAGATGGCTTTATTGACATTACCTGGCCCACAGTTGTAAGCTGCAATAACTAGATTCCAATCGTTGAAGATCTTGTATAAGGCCTGCATAAATTTGGCAGCAGCATGCGTTGATTTAATAGGATCACGACGCTCATCTACCAAAGAATTGATTTCTAGACCGTATTTCTTACCCGTTGCAGGCATAAACTGCCAAAGGCCGACCGCACCCATATGCGACCGAGCATGCGGATTTAGTCCTGACTCTATCACAGGTAAATATGCTAACTCGTATGGCAAGTCGTATTGCCCAAACACATCCACAAAAACGGGCATATAATGTATCTGTTTGCGCAACAGGTCAGCCACCTGCTTAGGGCTATGCTGAAGATAACGCAAAATATAGCGACGAACAACGGGGTTATATGGCAACTCTACTACATAAGGCAATTGTTGCAAACGCTGTATAAATACAGAATCTGGGGTATGTTCTGCTCGCTGAACCAATGTAGTTGCCTTGGTAGAAGGCACAACATTAGTACTATCATTGACCTGTGCCTGAAGAGGAGCAGCAAGCAATAAGATACTTATTAATACAAATGACCATTTCATTATTGACAATTCATTAAGGATTAGAATGTTAATGCTAGTTTCACTTCGGCACTACGCTCTTCTTGTATAGGGTCATAAAAGAGTTGTGGCTGAACATTGAGCGACAAGTCTGGCGAGATATCAAAATCAAAGAGTTGTGCATCGACATAGGCATCTACCAAGGTTAATGCATAGACTAGTACGGCCGCAGCAATAGAGAGATCACGGTATCTGTGCATTGAGTTCTGCCATTCGTATAGTCGTTTTTGATAAGCTGATGCTCCACCCATTCTATCAATGGTATATCCCTCCGGCAAGATGGCGATATAAGGTTTGTCTGGAGTATTAGATAATGTAGAATGCTGAATATCATAATAAATAGCTCGATACGCCTCCTTGTAGGATGTGTATTGACCATTGGTGTACATCACAGCATAAGCAGACCCCATTAGTCCTCCATAAACAATTGGCAGTTTCCAATAACTGCGGTTATAGATCTGACCTAAGCCAGGAAAAATAGCTCCTAGCCATACGGCCTTTACAGGATCTGGTTTCCAAAACAAACGCTCTACATCAACACGCGACACAGAGTCTGTAGATTGACTCACAGGCGATGCTATCGCCTTGGTTATACAGAACGATAGCAGAGCCAAAACTAGTACAATATGTTTAGCATTGAATCTCAAGACAACAAGTCGATCAAGCGATTTAGTTCTTGCTCATTCTTGAATGAGATAGTAAGTTTGTTGGATGATATTTTGACCTTTCTTCCCAACTTTTGTGCCAAAAGGTTTTCTTGTTGCTCATATTTATTTTGAGCCACAACCGTAGGCTTTGACTCCTGCTTGGTCTGATTAACCAATTCTTCCACCTTTCTTACAGACAGACCATTATTAATAATCTTCTTGTAGATATCTAACTGATTCTCTGGAGAGTGCGAACCCAATATAGCCCTAGCGTGACCCATATCAATCTTTTTCTCCTTGATACCAATCTGAATCTCCGCAGGTAATTTAAGCAGACGGAGATAGTTAGCTACCGTTGCTCGTTTTTTGCCTACGCGCTCTGCCATCTTCTCTTGTGTAAGTTGATGGTCGTCCATTAGTTTTTGGTAAGCCAAAGCTATCTCTATGGCGTTGAGGTCCTCGCGTTGAATATTCTCAATCAAAGCCCACTCCATCACTTGCTCATCCTTGGCAGTACGCACATATGCTGGTATCGTTTCTAGTCCTGCCATTTTAGAGGCTCTATAACGACGCTCACCCGCAATAATCATATAATCATTATTGGCATTCTTACGCAAGGTGATAGGAGATATCACGCCATGCTCCTTAATCGAATTGGCCAACTCCTCCAATGCCTCTTGATCAAAATCGTGACGAGGTTGATCAGGATTAGCATAAATATACTTCAATGGAATCTCATTAATGGACGATGAGCCAGAAGTAGCAACATGTGTTGTATCGATAAGGGCATCAAGTCCCCTTCCTAGTCCTAATGATTTTTTCATGCTTTATTTCTTCTTATGAGTTCTTTTGCTAGGTTGATATAATTTTTAGCACCTTTGCTATGCTTGTCATATTGTATAACAGATAATCCGTGGCTAGGAGCTTCACTCAAACGCACATTACGAGCAATGACAGTATTGAACACTAGGTCGCCAAAGTGACGGCGAACCTCGTCGTGCACCTGTGCAGAGAGTCGAAGTCGTGCATCGTACATAGTTAGCAAGAAACCTTCTATGCGCAAACTAGGATTGAGATTAGATTTGATAATCTTAATCGTATTCAGCAATTTAGCGATACCTTCAAGTGCAAAGAACTCGCATTGCACTGGAATAATCACGCTATCACTGGCTGTAAGTGCATTAATAGTTATCAAGCCGAGAGATGGTGAACAGTCGATTAAGATATAGTCATACTCATCACGCAAGATATGCAGAATGTTCTTCATCAAATGCTCGCGATTCTCCTTATCCAACATTTCAATTTCTGCTCCAACTAGATTGATATGCGAAGGAATAAGATGTAATTTAGGGATATCTGTTTGCACGATAGCAGTATGAGGATCAATACCCTCTATCAGACATTCATAAATAGTGTGGTTAAGGTCCTTGATTTCTATGCCAAGTCCTGAAGAAGTATTGGCTTGCGGATCTGCATCAACGAGCAAAACTCGTTTTCCTTCCGATGCCAATGCTGCTGCGAGATTGATAGAAGATGTAGTTTTACCTACACCTCCCTTTTGATTTGCTAATGAAATGATTGTTGACATATATTTGTGTTAATTTATAAATTATCGTTTTTTAAACTGCCACATATAGGCTATATTTACCGACAAACCCATAGGATTAGCCATTTTGAAATACTCAAGCGGACCCACATCAAACAAGCTACCTAGACTATAATCGAAGCGGGCTTCTAACTGAAACAAACCAGCTTTCTTACTCTTGTAATAACATCCCAATCCAGCAGCAGCTCCCCAATCAAAGGGGTTATCTATGGGTTGATGGTGCACTTCGTTGAGCGAAACCACACCATTGCCAGTCCATACGGATTCATCTGCCACACAATAACCTATTTGAGGTCCAAGATTAAAGAAGAACTTAAAATTGCGTTTACCAAAACCGAGATGCATCAGCATAGGAATTTCTATGTAGTGCAAATGGCGTTGATAAAGTCCTTGTTCTTGATTAGCTAGTTGATACACTTCCGCCCAACCTTTCTGCACATAGTTACACTCTATCTGCAAAGCACATACCTTATGTTCTGCATAGCGAAATACAAGTCCTCCGTTGCCCGAAAGAGGTGATTGTAGTATGTTTAACGGTTTGACGGATGGATCAAACACCATCGTTGAAGCTTTTACACCGCCATGCACGCCAAAAAAAATCTCGGGTTGAGACAATCTAGGTTGTGCCATTAGCACGGATGCCAATGACAGACCGACGAGTAATATGTATAAATGCTTCCTCATTACTTATGTATCACTCGAATCTCACTGTTCTCATAACCAGCATGGGTAGTCGATGGCTGATACTTGATATTAGATTGTGTTCCTATCCAGAGTTCTTCTACTGTCTGCTCCTGCGAGTCTAGCAAAATTGTTAATAGATGCTTCATTAAATCATAGCCCAACAAATCGTATCGAGGGTTAGTTGAGATAGGTTTATTCTCAAAATAATGCTGATAAACCTGCTTGTATTCTTTCGGAGAAACCGAATGTTCATGGAAGATAGAAGTATATAGTTGAGGCAACTCAATATCTTCTTGCTGCCAAGAATAGCGCGAATACAAGCTAATGCGGTAGGCATTGGTACATCTTTGCAAATATGGTATTACAGGGGTCAAATTGGCATATTTTTCAGTATTAAAAATTATGATATTCTCCTTACCCTCCACCAACACATTACTGAGCGAATCTTGCAGCACATTGCGTAGTGAAATTGAGGTGGTAGGTATTTGGTAACGAACTATAGCATCGTGTACACATTTGATGCTTTTAGATACGCTCTCCCCTACCTTGGTGTGCACCATCACACAATTGACATCATCTATATTATTTGCCAGGTATTGCGCTAGCACCTGGGCTTCCATCTCGCTAGAGGGATTAAACTGCAATAACTTATTATGTTGGAAACTAGCATCAAGTTCCGAGAAAAAAGGAACCAACATCCAGATATCATTCTCCTCTGCATATTTAGCTACTTGACTTATTTGCTGGCGATAAGCGGGACCTAAGATAGCATCTACTTGTTTCCAATTATCGCTTGCAAGCAATTGTTCTATCGAAGTCTGCTTTCCTACATCGTATGTGTGTAGTTCGACAAACACATCTGCTTGTTGAGCTTCATAGATGGCTATCAAAGCGCCAATATAAAAATCTACAAATCGCTCCATACTAACCGTACGCTGCGTAGCAGATGCTTGTAATGGCAGCATCATCGCAATGCGTATGGTATCAAGTTGTATCGTATCTATTTCTACCACAGGCTCATCTACTATCATACGATCCACCACCTTAGGTTTGATAACTACCGTATCCTGTTGTACACTATCAGTTTTATGCAAAAGCGTTGTATCCTCTGATATTACTAATTCAGCTTGCACCTGAGCAGAATCAACTTTCTGCTCTGCAATAACCTCCGCAGCAGGCTCCTGAACAGTAGTAACCTCCTCTTGCTGCACTACAGGAATAAGGATAGTTGTTCCATATTGTAAGCCTTTCTTCTTTAGTTGAGGATTGGCATCAATAATCTCCTCCTGGGTCACACTAAAGAGGATACTCAAGCGGTACAATCCAATACCCTTCTCCACTTTATAGCGATAATAAGGTTTACCCTTGATGGTTTCTACTGGATACGACAAACGCTGTGCTTGTAGTGTCATAACACAGGCACATAGAAGCAATAGTATTATTCGTGCAGCTTTCATACTCACTTTTGTATTAGTTGACCCGAGTAGGTCTATATGTTATCTCTTGATATATCTTCGCCTTTTAACCACAAGTACCACAGCACCTAGTACAAATAAGATTACTAGTGGAATAACTATACTCACTATCTGCGCTGTGACACGGGTATGTAGAGCTCGCTTATCATTAATTAGACGCAAAGTGATCTCTTTTTGTCGGAGTTGCAACCAACCTTCATCGTCCGTTAGATAGAGCACAGCATTCAGCATAAAATCTCTATTACCAAATTGATTTTGGGTATAACGATCAAAGCCTAACGGCAGAGGTTGATTCTGATGCCATTCATTACGAATAGCACTACCTGCTGCCACGACGATCTGACGCGTAGGCTTACTCTTTTTGAGCAAAGGAACATACGACTTAATGCCTTCTGGAGCGCCCAAATGAGCATACAACGAATTGAACTCACCCTCTAGACTAACCGCCACAGGAATAAAAGCATGGGCATACGACTGTTCGTCCTCAACACCAAGACTCAAATCTACTTGCGCAGGAACAGCTGTTATCTTACTAGCCGAAGAGGTTGCTAACAACACCTCTTTCGTGATTCCATCATTCTCACCCACCAGATCAACCGCGCTGACCATAGTAGCAGTTAACTGTGCTACATTATGCGTGATTGGTGACCTTTGCGAAGTCAGCAATAAAGGAGCAAAAGTCCATGGCATAGGTTGCCAATTAGGCTCTTGCGGATTAGTAGACACATCCACCGGAACAGGCAAACACTGTAAATCCTGTACAAGTCCATGATTAACCCGAACGCCATACCTAAACAGCATATCATTGATATCCAAATCTAGTGCGATTACAGGCGTGAAGCCATCGGTAGAAAGATAATCCGAAGAGAATCTCACACCATTCACCACCCACAACACGCGACCTCCTTGCATAATATACTGGTCAATTATGTACTTATCATGCTCCGAGAACGGCAACTGCGGATCAGCTATTATCACAGTCGAATAACCATCTAACACTCCAACCTCATCACCCAATGCTCCTCTATCCACCTGGTAATACTGCGACAACTGCTGCGTAATATCGTACACATCACGCTCGTCCAATTCGCCATGGCCTTCTAAAAAGGCTACTTTCTCCACCTCTGTCTGAACAAGACTGCGAACAGCCTCCACCATTCGATATTCAAGATGCTCTATACTATGATTCAAGTTCTCCTCACCACTCAAACCGCGTTGATTATACAACAAATTTACCACGCGTTTTTTGCCGTTGTACGAAACAATGGCATATGGATAAACAGTTGTTTGCGCCATCTTTCCCTTATGGGTGCGTTCGTGAATAACAATAGGCTCCAACCCCCTCAAATCATTAGGCGTAGGGGTTTGACGCTGGATATCAGACTGCGTGTAGACAGAAAACTCATCTAATAGTTCGTCCGCCGCCTTCTTTAGACGCGTAAAGCCAGAGTTCAACTCACCCTCCAACAAAACCGTCACGCTCAACTTATGCTCTAATCCTGCCAATAGCTGTCTAGTAGGTACAGCTATGGTGTAGCGTTTGTCGTCGGTCATATCCCAACGACAAACAATCCTATATGCTAGTACATTAAGTACGACTAGCAGTACGACAACGGGTATTACAAAGCGTATTCTCACAGGTCGATTACTCCGCTACTTGATTTAACAATGCCAACCAAACCTCATTGTTGATTTGCACTTCATATTTCTTACGCAATTGCTCTACCCATTGTTTTTCCAGATAATCTTGATAGCAAGTAGTCACTTGTCCGCGCTCATCGGTATATACTTGAGGTTTCTTAAGAACCTTACCCATCACAATCACGATTGGGTACTCCTCTGTTGGTTCATACTCGGCACCTTTCACCTTCAGTCCGTATTTATCTACCGCTCCATTAGCTCCTTTCTTCCATATTCCTCGCTCAACACGAACATACATCACACTATCCACATTCACGCGTTGATTGAGATAACTCATCACAGAGTCTGGATCAGCTGTCTTAACAATTTGTTTGGCACTTTTGGCAGCCACCTCATTCTTGGCATAAATCACACAACCCTTGAAGCGAGGTTCATCCCATGTAAAATCTTTCTTATGTGCCTTGAAATATGCCTCAAGACCTTCGGTATCTTGACTCGCTTTATCCCACACCTCACGCAAAGACACATCAAACAGCATAATGCCATCGTGATACTCGTTTACAAGGTTACGCAGATCCACATATTTCTCCTCGAGATGCTCTTCCGCATAAGCATATACCTCATCATCGGTCATACTTGCAGGCAGATTATATTCGGCACGAGTCTTATCAATAAAACTTTGATAAGCGATTTGCATACGCTGATCGCGTTGTACTTGGCGCAACACTTGTGCACGAATACTATCCAATGGTTGAATACCGCGCTTGCCATACAACTTAACGATATGTATTCCATATTGGCTAGCGAATGGAGCACTTACCTCGCCTAGTTCCAGATTGAAAGCCACATCCTCAAACTGACGCACCATAGCACCACGACCAAACCAGTTCAAATCACCACCGCGTACAGCAGAACCCTTATCCTCGGAATTAGCCATCGCTAGTGCTGCGAAATCAACACCCTCTGCTTGAGCTAATTTATAGAGGCTATCCATTTGCATTTGTGCAATAGCCATACGCTCCACATTACCCGCAGGCACCATCTTCATAATATGTGCAGCATGCACCTCCTCATAAGTGCCCTCTTCAAGAACCTTCGCCACATGGAAACCATAAGGAGAACGGAATACTTCAGATACCTCACCTATTGGTGTATTGTAAACTATATCCTCAAACACATAGATATAACGAAATGGCTGTATCCAGCCCAACTCGCCACCATTTTTCTTTGCTGCTGGCTCCTCAGAAACTTCCGCAGACACAGCATTGAAATCCTCACCTGCTAACACGCGCTCGCGAGCCGCTGTGATGCGTCGCATAGCATCAGCCACGGCGGCAGAATCAGCGTCTTGGAAACATTGCACCACGATATGCGCAGCACGACGAGGATTAGCCATACGCTTATAGCTCAACTCTACAAGACTATCTATGGCTGCTTGATCCTGCATATATTTTGGGGTAGCTTGTGCACGATAGCCCGCCAACTCCTTCTTAAAGGCAGCAGTTGTATCCACACCCTGTGCGTGTGCTTCAGCTACTTTGAGCTTAAAATTGATAAACAAATCCAGATACTCCTCCATTGTTTTTTTCTCAAGACTTGACTCCTGATTGTTCTTTTGGTAGATATACATAAACTCTGACACCATAATTGGTTTACCCGCAATAGTCATCAATACTTGATCCTCTTGCGCAAGAGCCAGCATACTAACGCACATCACAAGCGCGCTCAATAACAGTTTTTTCATCTTCTATTCGTAATTTTTTGTTTATAATTATCTCTTTTTTGGACTATTTATTCAAAATAGCGCGCAAAGTTACGAAAAAATTTTGAAATACACAAAAAAAGTAGTACTTTTGCACGATTTTAACCAACAATAGGCTAATATGACTATACACTCTGCAATTCAAAACGCACAGAACATCGTTCTACTCACACACACTTCTCCTGATGGTGATGCCATGGGTAGCAGTTTAGCGATGTACCATTTCCTCTGTATGCAACACAAGCATACCACAGTGATTACTCCAAATAGTCATCCAGAGTTTTTAGCTTGGATGCCTGGCACTGACGCGTGTTTGCAGTACGATACCCACCGCGCTACCGCAGATGAGAAAATGGATGCTGCTGATTTGATAATTTGCCTTGATTTCAACGACGCTAATCGTATCGGTGCACTAGGAGATAAGATGCTCGCAACCACCTGTCCAAAGGTGCTTATCGACCACCATTTACACCCCTCTGATTTTGCACAAATAGTTGAGTCTAATCCATATGCGGCAGCCACTTGCGAACTTGTATATGAGTTACTTTTTAAGAACTCCGAATCACCTTTGTTTAATGGAGAGCAAACCAACGAAGAACTATTACCTATTGCACAATGCCTATATACAGGTATTATGACGGACACAGGCAACTTTTCATACAACTCAAACCGTCCACAACTCTACGAAATGACAGCACGACTTTTATCTATCGGAGTAGACAAAGACGGTATATACAATGCAGTTTTCAATCAGTACTCTGTTGAGCGTATGAAGATGGTGGGGTATTGTTTATACAATAAGATGCGTGTTTTCCCCGAGCATCACACAGCACTCATCTATTTAAGTCGTAAAGAATTATACCGATTCAACTTCCAGGCTGGCGACGCAGAAGGCATCGTCAATATGCCTTTACAAAGCAAGGATATTCACTACTCTATCTTTATGCGTGAAGACAAAGCAACACCCGATGAAATCGCACGAAATGGCGGAATAAAAACTAAAATCAAACTATCTTTCCGCAGTCAAGGAGATCGACCCGTCAACATTTTTGCACGCGAAATTTTCAACGGAGGTGGGCACGCCAACGCTTCTGGAGGCGAATACTATGGACCACTAGCAGAAGCAGTAGAGCGTTTTCTTGCACACTATAAGGACTATTTGAACAAGTAAGTATGAGACATTTTTACACAACAGTATTAATCTTTAGCTTCGGTTTTCTGTTTTCAGTTTTCAGTTTCGCTGAGCAAATTACACTTGATCTGCAAACTGCCACAAATACCAATGGCACCCCCATCGCTTATAGTTCATCACCCATAGCCGAGGCATACTACGACCTTACCGATGTATGGAGTGATACATACAACGATGCCGATTCATGCCAGGTTATTGTTTGTAACGATGGTATTTTTCGTCTCTCACATATACCTAGCAGAATGGCATACGGCGGTATGAGTTGGGAGGGTTTTACCGTATCTATTGTATCACAAGATACAGCCAATGTGTTTGGTTGTGTTGCCAACGGAGGATTATCTGGCATAGGTACACCCTATGTAATAGGTTACTACTCCGATTGGGTTAGCTCTGCACAGGGTTATTCGTCTAATATCATCGATTTCAACGGGGAATACTATCCTGAATATATTTATGTATGCCAAAACAGCAACACCTTTGAGGGAATTACCAATGGCGTATTTAATTCTAATCCATTTACCAATGAAGATACATTAGCGCTCATTATTCAAGCTCTAGATACGACTATGCAACCTACTGCAAGCCTTACCTATTATCTGGCAATAGACGGCAATAAGAACACAGGTTGGATTAAAGTTCCTTTAACTGCATTAGGCAAGACCACGCGTATAGGTTTTGCGATGACCACAACTGACATCGGAACCTGGGGAGCCAATACCCCACTCTATTTCGCAATAGATGAACTGACTATCAATACCGAACTTCCTACTAGTCTACCTAGCAATCCTATCTATTCAAATGCTAAATACCACAAATTACTTCGCAATGGTCAACTCGTCATTGAGTATAACAAACAATATTATGATTTCCTCGGCAATCAAGTAGAATGATGAAGATGATTATTTCCTATAATGAGATTCAAAGTTGGGAAGGAGAAGAGTTGCTAGGCAAGATTGTATTTGAACTATCTGACAACCACTTATCCATCCTACATACATATGCCTATCAAAGTGGTCGTAGTGTAGGTACACAACTTATGCAAGAAGCCACTAGATGGGCAGAAGAGAATAACTACACCATTATCCCCATCTGTTCATTTGCCAAGAAGTATTTAGAGAGGTAAAATACAATTATAGGTGTAATATATAAGCTAGCAACAATATTTCTACCTATCAATACCGTTACCACCTCGTTACCACTCCGAACCTCTACCGCGTGAATAAGCAACAAAAAAAGGGGTGTCAACTGACATCCCTTTCTAAACACTAAACGCTATCATTCCGTACGCGGTTTATCTCACTTAGGACGACGCACAATCTGCTTGCATATATTTACTAGAAAATATTGATTTACTGCGACTCTATAACATAGCAGACAAGATAGCATTAGTAAGGGTCTGAAGAAAGTCCTTGCCTGGAACATTCGTATAACCATTGGTCATAGCAACAATACCCCAACCTTCAGTTGGGCTCCAGATCATAATACTGCGCAAGCCATAGGCCCCACCCGTATGACCTACAGGGTAGTGACCAGGGACATTATAGGCAGCAATATCCACAAAATCAACGAATTCCTTCAAACAAAGTCCGTATTGTTCGTCGCCTTTGCGCTGAATATTCCAAACAGGCGTCTGCATAGCTTTAGCACTCTCAGTAGATATAATACGCGTACAATTTAGATGGCCATAATTCATATGCATAAGCATATACATCGCTAAATCGTGAGCAGAAATCTTAACACCTCCTGTTGGCGAAAACATAGGGGTAGAATAGCCCATCACATAAGAACCCAATCGATGCGCCACACTACCATAAGCACTAGATGCCACATAGGCACCATCCACACGCTTGTAAATAGGAGTCAAACGACTGGCATCTAAATCATCTATATTGTGTCCACCATATAGACCCAAAGGAAGAATGATACTATCGCGAATATAGCGATCAAAACGGACGCCTGATACTCTTTCGAGAATAGCACCAGCCAAATTAAGACCCATATTAGAATAATTATATCCCTCACCAGGAGCATACGAGTAGTACGACTCAACACAATCACCATAAACAGCAGGATTGAGGTGGTCAAGTGTAAAATAATCTTCTTTATCACGAATACTAGCCGTATGAGACAGCAGCATTCGAAGGGTGATAGGCGTATTAGGGTGATGGGGGTTACGAATAGTAAAACCTATCAAATCACTCACATCATCAGAGAGCGAAATAATACCCCTATCAACCAATTGCATCAGCCCAGTTGCAGTAAAAGACTTGGAAATAGATGCTATGCGCATAACATCATCATTAGACAGAAGCGTAGCGGTAGCAAGATCTTTATAACCAAAAGACTGATTATAAACAAGTTGACCATTCTGAACAATAGCTACAGATATTCCAACCGCTTGAAACTCATCAAAGACGGAGAAGATTGCTTGTGAAATATTTTGCTGTTTGGTTTCTGCATAGGCTAATATAGTTAGCGCCGCAAAAAAAAGCGAAAGTAGTCGTTTCATAAGTATAAGAATATAAAAACTACTGCAAAGATACAATATTTTTTTTACAAAACAAAAAAATCGGGCAAATTGTGCAAATAATTTGGTAGAATCAAAAAAAAGCAGTACCTTTGCAGCGAATTTAGTGCGGTAATCATCACGAAAGAGTCACACTAAAATCGGTAAGGTCCTATAGCTCAGTTGGTTAGTAGCACCTGACTCATAATCAGGGGGTCCTTGGTTCAAGCCCAAGTGGGACCACAAAAAAATCATCCAAGACAACTTGGATGATTTTTTGTTTTATTAACTCATCAATTAATTAGGAACTTGTGTTCTATGGATGAGCTTAACATCTGACTTCTTGATAAAATACACATCGCCAAGACAAGATGACAAAACAAAATAACCATAGGAATCAAACGGATTGCGGGTACTACAATCAGCCAAGATAGTGCCTTTAGCTACATAATCCACCACCTGTGAATCAGATTCCCAGTTAACCTCATACTCACCCTCAGTATAAATGTGGTAGATTGGAGTATTTTCACTCTCAGTAACAATAACCCATGGTCCTTCACCATAATACCAAGTCTGCAAAGCTATTTTATTGCATTGCACATAACCCATAACATCAGCTTGTTGGATTTTTGCCCATGAATACGCACGCCACAATAACTTAGCTGGAGCCCAACCCAAAACTGCAACATTAAGTTGATCGACTACAACAGCATTCGTATCTGGTTCTTGATATATAGGAATTGAATACTCTGTGGTATTGCAAATCTCATCGCTGCCATCCTGGTCTAATGAATACGCGCGAAGATAAGTAGGAAGTTCTGCATAGATAACTGGCACACAGATACCAAAACACAAAAGAGTAAATAAAAGTTTTTTCATAACTATTTTTTTCGAGTTAATTTGTGGAGATAGCGGGAGTCGAACCCGCGTCCAAACAAGGAACCAATATGCTTTCTACACGCTTATCTTGGCCTTAATTTTCGAGCAATGGCAAGACCCAAGCCACCAACCATTGCCTTATCTGCTAAAATCTCATTTCTGCATCGCAGCCTACAGAAACCAGCCCTGATATTTCCGCACCGCTTGATCCTATCAGCCTCTGGGCGTTGGCTTGG
>JAEIGA010004026.1_pt1 | contig 22770 bp, 16 predicted proteins | sample 9270691 | NCBI WGS metagenome assembly JAEIGA01 (sample SAMN17057246, study PRJNA624740) | gut metagenome | biome: biome; isolation source: fecal sample | host: Bos grunniens | place: China: Xizang | collected 2019 | reverse complement strand
TACATCCATAGTAGAAAGGTTCAAAAAAATCGTATTATTAGTTTTCGTCTGTTTACGTTAGGACAAAGATAGGAATTAAAAAACGAAACGCAAATCAAAACGATACGAAACATTTTTTGACACCACAATTCGGGAGCGCATCACACTACACATCAGCCACTTAACTCTCACAATAGTGCAAGGCGCGAAAAACCGTAACACAAAAAACATTTCGATTTAATGTAATGTATTACCTATATTTCATATAATTGTAATTTGAAACTAAAAACTAACTCAACAGTGAAAACTATGAACAAATATGACATTGCAGCTATCGGCGAACTCAACGTCGATGTAATTCTCAACAACATTGATGGATTCCCCGAAATGGGTAAAGAAAAATTTGCGGGCGATATGCTCCTCACCCTCGGCAGCAGTACCGCAATCTTCGCAGCCAACGCCTCGTCGCTCGGCTCGAAAGTCTGTTTTGTGGGTATGGTCGGCAAAGACTCCTTCGGTACTCTCGTGAAAGAGTCGCTCGAAGCAAAAGGCGTTGCCACCGACTACCTCATCGAGAACCCCGCATCGGCTACCGGCGCAACCATCGTTATGAGCTATGACGAGGATCGTGCCAATCTGACCTATCAGGGTGCAATGGATATTATGGGCTATGACGACATCGACAAGAGCGTCTTTGAGCGCACCCGCCACATCCACCTCTCGTCGCTCTTTATGCAGTCGGCACTCCTCCGCGACATCGACAAAGTGCTCGACAAGGCTGTGGAGAACGGTGTGACCGTGTCGCTCGACACCCAGTGGGATCCCGCCGAGAAGTGGGCTCTGGACTACAAGAGCGTTCTGCCCCGCATCACCATCTTCCTGCCCAACGAGAAAGAGTTGCAGGCCCTCACCCACACCTCCTCGCTCGAAGAGGCTATCGAGGCCGTACTCCCCTACCTCGGCTGTGCAATGGTCGTAAAGATGGGCTCGAAGGGTTCGCTTTTGGTTCGCAAGGACGGCAATCGCAACTTCGCACCCTCGTTCCTCAACAAGAACGTGGTGGATGCAATCGGTGCCGGCGACAGCTTCAACTCGGGCTTTGTAAGCGCATTCGTAAAGGGTCTGGAACTCGAAAAGTGCGAAGAGATTGGCAATATGACCGGTGCACTCAACACCACCGCAGCTGGTGGTACCGGTGCATTCACCTCGCCCGAGGAGATCGAGCAGAGGGCACAGGCACTCTTTGGTCGTAGCCTCGGACTCTAATCCGCCTTTCGTCCCAAGTCCAAGAGAAGTGTAACAAAACTAAAACTCAACATATTATGAAAAAATTTGTTTACATCCTGATGCTTGCAGCCATCTGTGGCTCTTGCGCCCCCAAAGTAGAGAAGGAGCTCACCTCGCGCGAGATCGCAGGTCAGATTCTTCTGAAAGATTTCAAACCCGTTTCGATCTTCAATATCCCCACAACGGAGGTTAACACTCCCAAGTATGGCGTTATTGATATGCACTCCCACGACTACAACGACTGCGATCCCGCAAAGATTGCCGAGTGGGTGAAGACTATGGACGCTTGCGGCATCCGCCACACCCACGTTATGCACTGCGAGTGGATCGGTATGCCCTTTGAGCAGATGATCGAGGCCTACACAGGTGCATATCCCGACCGCTTCTCGGTATGGTGCTCGCTCGACTACACCGACATCGAGGCTGAGGATTGGGAGGAGAGGGCAAAAGCACACCTCGACAAGTGCAAAGCTCTCGGCGCATTCGGTATCGGCGAGATGGTAGATAAGGGCCTTGGCGATGAGTATGCACGCCCCGTAAAAGGTACCCACATCCACCTCGACCACCCCAAGATGCAGTCCGTATTGGAGCACGCCGGCAAACTCGGTATGCCCATCAGCATCCATATGGCAGAGCCCATCTGGATGTATGAGCCCATCGACAACCACAACGATGGTTTGATGAATGGTGCGAACTGGAAGGTTGATACCACCGTGGAGGGTTGCTACGATTATGACGAGGTTATGGAGTGCTTTGTGAACGCTGCCAAAGCTCACCCCAATACCATCTTCATCGGTTGCCACTACCTCAATATGAACCAAGACTACCCCCGCTTGGGCAAAATCCTCGACGAGTGCCCCAATGTCTATCTTGACATCTCGGCACGCATTGGCGAGTCGGCTGTGACCCCCCGTGCAACACGTCGCTTCTTGGAGAAGTATGCAGACCGCATCTTCTACGGCACCGACAACGGCACCTCGGCAGAGATGTACCGCACCGTATTCCGTTTCTTCGAGACCGACGACGAGCACATCTATGAGCCCTCATTCGGCTACCACTGGGCATACAGCGCATTTGACCTCTCCGACAAGACCATCCGCAAGATCTACTACGAGAACGCCGAGAAACTGATCAAAAAACTTACAAAATAAATAGCAAACAACTACTATGAAGAAAAGTATCATTTTGGGCTTGGCCGGCGCACTGCTTATGGCAGGTTGCTCGTCGGGCGAAATCACCAATGGCGACATCACCCTTCGCCTGAATGGTAAAATGCAGAGCCGAGTAATCTCCAATGAGAAGAGCACAAAGGCTTTCCACAACGACTACATCTCCGCAGACGCTATCGTTGCCGAGGAGCTTACCATCGACACTTGGAATCTCAAAAAAACAACCAAACACACCACCGAGAAGGGCGAGGCTATCACCCTCAAAGGTGAGTTCAAGAAGGATGGTTTCGGTGTGGAGAAGATCCAGACCATCATCGCCCCCGAGGGCTTCGAGGGTATGTTGCTCGTGGAGACCAAGTATGTAAACACCGGTAAGAAGGCTATGCGCATCAAGAGCGTGGAGCAAAACCGCACAGTGGTTGATTCCGATGAGGTTGTGTGGTCGTTCCAGCCCACCTCCACCTCGGCACGTGCCAACTGGATTTTGCCCGTGGAGGATGGTTTCTACCAGAAGAACTACCTCGGTATGAACAACTGCGACTACGGTGGCGGTATCCCCTTCGTAACCTTGTGGCGCAGGGATGGTGGTGTGAGTGTAGGCTTGGTTGAGCCCGTCTTGAAGACCATCAATATGCCCGTTGAGCGCATCACCGGCGAGGGCGCAGCAAAGATGAAACTCGAAAGGGAGTATGAGGACAGGTTGGAGTTTGCCGTTGGCGACACCCTCACTCTCGACCGCTCGTTCATCTGCGTGAGCACCGGCGACTACTTCGAGCCCCTCGAACAGTTCTCCAACTATATGTACACCTACGAGGGTATCACCCCAGCAGAGAGCCAGCCCGAGGCATTTGAGCCCGTATGGTGCGCTTGGGGCTATGAGCGTACCTTCACCATCGAGGAGGTAGTAGGCACCCTCGACAAGGTTAAAGAGGTAGGTTTCAAATGGGTGGATGTAGATGATGGCTTCCAGATTGCCGAGGGCGACTGGGAGACCAACAAACGTATCGGTGGTGACCACCGTATGCGCTACCTCACCAAAGAGATTCACAAACGTGGCTTGAAGGCTAAACTCTGGTGGGCACCTATCGCAGCAGACCCCGGTACCAAAGTGCTCCGCGAGCACCCCGAGATGAAACTCCTCACCCACGAGTGGGTACCCGAGTACATTTCGTGGTGGGATAGTTTCTATCTCTCGCCCGTAAACCCCCACACCACCAAATACACCACCGACTTGGTGAAGAAATTCCTCGGTGATTGGGGCTTCGACGGTCTGAAACTCGACGGTCAGCACATGAACCTCTGCGAGCCCGACTACAATGAGCACAGCTGCTTGGAGTACCCCGCCGAGGCACAGGAGCGTATGCCCGAGATCTTCAAGGCTATCTATGACACCGCACGCGAGATCAAGGACTATGCAGTCGTTCAGTTCTGCCCCTGCGGTTGCGCTGTAAACTTCTTCCACACCCCCTATATGAACCAAGCTGTGGCATCGGATCCCACCTCGTCGGCACAGATCCGTATGAAACGTAAAGCATACGCCGCTATCAACCCCAATATGGCATACTACGCAGACCACGTAGAGCTCTCGGATGGCGCCATGGACTTTGCTACCCAGCTCGGTATCGGTGGCGTTCTCGGCTCGAAATTCACTTGGCCCAAGAACAACCCCAACGTAAAGGTTAACTACCTCGACAACGACGTTTTGGTGGACTACCTCCTCACCCCCGAGAAAGAGGTTATCTACAAGAAATGGGTGGGTCTTTACAACGAGTATATGCTCTCCAAAGGTGAGTACCTGAACCTCTATGACCTCGGCTTCGATGCTCCCGAGGGCCACGCCATCAGGAAGGACGGCAAGATGTTCTATGCATTCTATGCCGACGAGTGGAATGGCGAGCCTGTGGAGCTCCGCGGCTTGGAGAAAGACAAGACCTACAAGGTTACCGAGTACACCTCCGACGAGAAGGCAAGCTACACCGTGGAGGGTAAGAACCCCTACATCACCCCCTCGTTCAAACTCAACTACCTGATCGAGGTAGAGGAGATTTAATCTTCGAGGTGTAAAATTTGTGCAAAAAAGGGCAAGGATGGTTTCATCTTTGCCCTTTTTATTGTAATTTTGTATGCTCACAATAGTGTGGGCGCACCCATTAAACCGTATATCTATATGACCGCAAAACTTACCGCCCCATATATCGCCGGGCTCGAAAACCTCTCCGACAACGCACTCCGCGACGCACTGCTCGGCGCAGAGAGTCACCCCATCGAGTGTGTCAATTGGGCCGAGGAGTACCCCTATGCACCCAATGTGAAGTTCCACATCGCCCACAGCGACAAGGCTATTGCTGTGATGTTTGAGGTTGAGGAGGAGCACATCAAGGCTGTGACACTCGACAGTAATGGCCCCGTGTGGGAGGATAGCTGTGTGGAGTTCTTTGTGCGCAACCCCAAGGGCGAGGGTTACTTCAACTTCGAAATCAATTGCGCAGGCACGGCTCTTGCAGCCTTCCGCCTATCGCGTAACGAGGCGGAGCATTTTGCCGAGGAGAAGATTGCGCAGATTCGTCGTTTTGGCTCCCTACCCCACGAGAAAATCAACAATACCGAGGGTGGCGCTTGGTGGCTCGTGGAGGTGATTCCCTTTGAGCTCCTCGGTTTGGAGGAGGCTCCCGAGAGCATCGCTGCCAATCTCTACAAGTGTGGCGACAACTGCAACAAGACCCACTTTTTGAGTTGGTCGCCCATCGCACTTCCCAAGCCCAACTTCCACTGTCCCGAATTTTTCGGCACCATAGAGTTAGCAAAATAGAGAGTAAAAAAAACAATAACCGAGTTAAGAACAACAATTATGGAAAAACTTCTGTCCATTGCCTCCCTCTTCGCTATTGATGGCGAGATCGAGAGCATCAAACCTCTCGGCGAGGGTTTCATCAACGACACCTTTGTGGTAAAGACCGCAGGTGAGGCACCCAACTACATCCTCCAACGTAAAAACCACGTCGTATTCCCCGACGTGCCTGCAATGATGGAGAACATCAAGGCCGTAACAGAGCACATCAAAGTCAAAGTGGAGGACCCCATGCGCGAAACACTCACCGTGGTGCCCGCCAAAGATGGTAAACTCTATGCCGAGGTGGATGGTAACTTCTGGGCCGTATGCCTCTTTATCAATGGTACATCGAGCTACGACCGCGCCGATTCGCCCGAACTCGCATATCAGGGTGGCGTGGGCATCGGTCGCTTCCAGTCGCTCCTTTCGGACTTCACAACCCCTCTCCACGAAACAATCAAGGGTTTCCACAACATCCGTCACCGCTTCAATCAGTGGGATGCAACCATCGCTGCCGACCCCGCAGGTCGCGTGAAGGAACTCTCCGAGGAGATCGGTTGGATTGAGTCGCGCAGAGAGGAGATGATGAACTTCTGGGGCCTTGTGGAGAACGGTACCATCCCCACCCACGTAACACACAACGACACCAAAATCAGCAACATCCTCTTCGACAAGGAGAGTGGCAAGGTGCTCTGCGCCATCGACCTCGACACCGTGATGAGCTCCACCTCGCTCAACGACTTTGGTGACGCCATCCGATCCTATACCAACACCGGCGCCGAGGACGACAAGGTGCTCGACAACGTGTCGATGAGCATCGAGATGTTCCGCGCATACGCCGAGGGTTACCTCTCGGAGCAGAAGACCCTCTCGGAGAGTGAGCTCGAATGGCTCGCCTTCTCGGCACGCTACATCACCTATGAGCAGGTGTTGCGTTTCTTGATGGACTACATCGATGGCGACAAATACTACAAAATTGCCTATGCAGACCACAACCTCGTGCGTACCCACGCGCAGTATCGCCTCTTGCAGAGTATGGAGGAGCAGTATGCCGAGATGTGTAGCATCATCAAGGAGGTTTCGGCACGATAGCTTGCCGAAGAGTTCCTAAAAACCAAAAAAGAGTGGGCTATGTGCATAGCTCACTCTTTTCTTTTGCGACTTTTTGCAAAAAGTCGGTAGGCGTTCTTCGCTATCTGGGCAGTTTCACGAAGACCTCAATCGCCTGATACTCCGCCATACCCATAGCGTCATAGAGGCGTGCGGTATTCTGTGTGCGATCCTCGGCACGCTGCCAGAACTCACGCTTATCGGCACCGGGGAAGGGTACGATATCCTTCTGCGAGAGGTGGCGATAGATGGCGTGACGTTTGGCGATAATCTCCTCGGGGCTGAGGGGCACAGCCATATCCACCATACCGAGGTTCCACTCCTGCCAAGCACCACGGTAGAGCCAGATGGTGCACTCCTTGTTCCAATCCTCATCCTTGGTGCGCTCGACAGCCTCAAAAACTGCCTCGGTGCAGAGTCGGTGTGTTCCGTGGGGATCGGTCAGGTCGCCTGCAACGTAGATCTGGTGGGGCTTAACCTCACGAAGGAGATCCACGATAATCTGGTAGTCCACATCGGTCAGTTGGCCCTTCTTGATACCACCCGTTTCATAGAATGGGAGGTTGAGGAAGTGGCAATTTGTGCGATCGTTCAGACCGAGTGAACGGCACGCAGACTTTGCCTCTGCACGGCGGATGGCACCCTTGATGTCGAGCAGTGCACGAGGCTCGGGCTTACCCTTCTCCTTATTGCGGATAATCTCGGCAACCTCGTCGTAGCGGTCACCCAAGCCAAGTTCCTTGGCTGTATCGAGATTCTGCATCACAACATCGTCATACACAGCCACATTACCCGAGGTTTCGTAGGCCACGTGAACGTCGTGTCCGTGCTTAATCAGGCGGTGGAAGGTACCACCCATCGAGATAACGTCGTCATCGGGGTGAGGCGAGAAGATGATAACCCTCTTGGGGAATGGTGTGGAGCTCACGGGGCGTGTCGAATCGTCGGCATTGGGCTTACCACCGGGCCAACCCGTGATTGTATGCTGCAAGTCGTTAAATACGTCGATATTGACCTTGTCATAAGTACCCTTAACCTCCAAAAGTTCGCTGAGCGAGTTGGAGATATAGTCGTCTTGGGTGAGTTTCAGGATGGGTTTGCCAACCTTTGCACAGAGCCAAACGACAGCCTTACGAACAAATTTGGGAGTCCACTCACACGAGCCTACGAGCCAAGGAGTCTGGCGACGAGTGAGAAGCGATGCGGCATTCTCATCGGTATAGACGGTGATGTTGGGGTGCTCCTGCAAGAACGATGCGGGAACATCGCTGGTTGCCTTATTCTCCACGATCTCCTGAACAGCCTGGGCCTTATCCTCGCCCCACGCCAAGAGCAGAATCTGCTTGGCCTGCAAAACAGTACCGATACCGAGGGTGATACCCATACGAGGAGTGTTGCCATCGCCAAAGAAGAGGCTCGAAAGCACCTTGCGAGTGCTGTGGGAGAGCTGCACCATGCGGGTACGACTCCTCGACGAAGCGCCCGCAACATTGAAGCCAATCTCGCCATTCTCACCAACACCCATAACCATCAGGTCGATCTCCCTTGCGGCCTTGTCGTATGCGGCGCAATAGGTTTCGAGGTCGGCCTGTTCGAGGTCGGCATAAATCAGGTGTACATTCTCGGGGAGGATGTCGATGTGGTTGATGAGCTCCTCGTGGATGCGATAGTTGCGGCTCTGCTGCTCCTTGGCAGTGATGGGATAGAACTCGTCGAGCGAATAGACCGACACACGGCGGAAGCTCACCTCGCCCCTCTCGCAGCGGGCTGCAAGCTCACGATAGAGGCCCACGGGTGTGCGACCCGTAGCCAAACCGAGCATAAAGGTTCTACCCTCCTCTTTGTTGCTCTGTGCGAAGTCGTCGATGGCTGCAACAATCTTGTCTGCCACCGCCACAACAGCCTCACTCTCCGAAGAGTAAATCTTTGTGGGGATTTTCTCGAAACGATGAATGATATCATAGGGAGTCTCATTCTCCCGAAGTCCGCCATCGGCGGGCAGAGTGGTTCTGGAAATCATACGATTATATTCTTTTTTATGTGGTTGATATTATATTTCTCTCCCAATCGTTCCATACGGAACCCAGAGGCCTACACATCCCGATGCAAACGTATGTGTATCAACATATTGCAGCAAGCATCCCTCAATATGTTTACCCACCAAAAATCAAAGGATTTGTCAGGCAAGCGCAAATATACGAAAAAATTATCACGCGACAACACCAATAGTAAAAAATGTCTGCCAAACAGCACAACCTGCGAAAAGTTTGTTAACTTTGTGGCAACATATTGATTTTTACGCGGAAAGTGTAAGTTTATTCTCGAAAGACGAATGTAGGAAGTTCATCAAGCAAGAGAGTAAGCGGACATTTCCTGCGTCATATCCTGCAATGGGATATGGCGTGGGGCTGTTGCTTGTTTTTATTGCTGTGGTCTCCTACAACCCGTCTTTCTAAAAATAAGTTTTCAGCACCACGCTTTCTTTATTTTGCGTGATCGCAAGTATGTTTCTCATATTGGTGCTGTGTGGGTTATGGGTATGTTTTGCAACATTGTAAACCAAATATTTATAGCACTATGAAAACAATCGAACAGTTGGGCTACCTCGCCCCCGAAATCGAGGTGAACGAAGTGATGGTAGAGCAGGGCATTGCCACTACTGGTAATGTTGAGAATCCCGATGAGGGCTGGGAGATGTAATCTCGCCCCCACGAATTATTCCTACATCACTATGAGAAAACTACTCACACTCGCTTCACTCCTGCTGATAGTAGGATGTAGCGCGCCCACAATGGGCGACCAAGAACAGCCCGCCGAACAGCCCACCGAGGGACGTGTGTTCCACGCCACCATTGGTGAGGCGGTCGGTGACGACACCCGCGTGTACCTCGACAGCAAAATTCGCATTTTGTGGAATGAGGGCGACCTGATCACCCTCTTTGAGGGCACAACCCGCAACAAACAGTATATCTTCCTCGGTGAGGATGGCGACAATGCGGGTGACTTCGATCTCTACAAAACGGGATTCGGCTCGGGCAACGCCATCGATCGCTACTATGCTCTCTTCCCCTACGCCTCCAAGACCAAATATGTCTATGGCGACGCGGAGGGCGTGTCGGACTACATCCGCTACACCGTGCCCTCCACCCAGACGTATAGGGAGGGGTCGATTGGTGCGAATGCCAACATTATGGTGGCGATGACTGCCGACCTCGACGACTTCGACCTTTTGTTCCGCAATGCGTGCAGCTACCTGCGCGTGAAGCTCTGGGGTGCGGACCAAACCATCGGCTCGGTCACCGTGTCGAGCATTGGTGGCGAGGCTCTGGCGGGCGATATGGCCATCACCCCCATCTATGGCGAGGCTCCCGAGTGCCGAATGCTGGGCACCCTTCGCAGCGTGAAGCTCGACTGCGGCGATGGTGTGACGATTGGCACCACCAAGGAGAGCGCCACCGAATTTTGGCTTGTGCTTCCTCCCGTAACCTTGTCGAGGGGTATGACTATCACCGTCACAGGCTTCTATGGCGGCAGCCAGACCTACACCCTCGAAACGGCCAACCTTCCTCTCAAACGCAACACCTACAACACCGTTACTCGCGAGGTGACCATCTCCGACAACGGCACCGGTATGGGTGTTGGTGGCTGGGGCGAGGGCTCCTCGTCGGAGGGCGAGGCCGAATAGTTCGCGAGCCTATGGATCGAAACAATTCACAATATTTATTAACCTAAAAAAACAGAGAGTGATGAAAAGAATTTTTACACTACTTTCGTGTGCGGCTGCGCTACTGATGGCGGGCTGTACGAATGACATCGACGAGGGCATCAACCAGCCTTCGGAGGGTGCACCTTCTATAAATATAGATGGTAGCATCCATCAGACCTACACTACCCGTGTGGATGACGGTGGTTTTCGCGGTGGCGACCAAGTGGGTTTGTTTGGTGTGAACTACACCGAGGGCAACACTGTTGCCGGCGAGCTTCTCGACAAGGGCAATCAGGTGGATAATGCTCGCTACACCTACGACGAGGCCAATCGCGTGTGGAACGCCCAGGGCAATGTCTACTACAAGGATGCCCACACCAACATTGACATCTATGCCTACTATCCCTATTCGGGCGTGGAGAGCACCACTGCTCACAAGTTCGAGGTTCTTGCCGACCAGTCGGGCGGCGGTGTGATCGATGGCCACTCGATGTCGGACTTTTTGTGGGGCAAGGTGGAGAAAGTCGAGCCATCGAGCCAGAGGGTTAGGATCAAGTTTTCCCACAAGATGGCTGCCACGAAGGTGTCGCTGATTATGGGTGACAACTGGTCGAGCGAGTCGGAGTGGGAGTCGACCAAGAAGGGTGTTCTCCAACTCAATGTGATTCGCACTGCCGAGGTGGATCTTTCGACGGGCGAGGTGCGTGCCACTGGCGAGCCAACGAGCGAGGGCACACTGATGAAGTCCACTGCGGAGGGCTTCCGTGCCATCACCGTTCCCCAGACCGTTGCTGCGGGCACTGCTCTCTTCTCCATCGACATCGACGGTATGAGCTACCGCTATAAGGATGCTGCCGACTTCACGTGGGAGGGAGGCAAGATGCACTCTTTCACCATCAAGGTCAACAAGAAGCCCTCCACGGGCACCTATGAGTTGGTGTTGGCCGACTGCGAGATTGTCGATTGGGTTGCCGACCTTGGCGAGCACGGCGACGAGGCGCGCCAATACTACGTTGTCCACATGGAGGAGTCGGGCACTCTCGGTGCGAAACTTCGCGAGGCGGGCAAGGACCCCAACAAAATCAAGAACCTCAAAATCTCGGGCCTTATCGATGCAAGCGATTTCTACTTTATGAGGGATAATATGGAGATTTTGCAGGCCGTGAACCTCAAAGAGAGCAAAATCGTAGCCATTCAGTGGCATTATTTTATATCGATTGAGGGCGGCCCAAATTACTTCTATGAATATTTTGCCACTGCATACCCCACCACAGATGAGGAAGCCCAAGCCCAGGTGCAGGCCCGCTACCCCGAGGCAACCATCACATTTCATCACTATGGCACAATCTCGGAGTATCCTGCCGACGAGATTCCTGCCGACGCCTTCTCCGGCAAACAATCGCTGGTCTATTTTGTCTTCCCCGAGAGGGTGACGAGGATTGGGGACTCGGCTTTTAGTAACACAATGCTCTCGGGAGCCCTCGTGATTCCCGACGACGTGGAGGAGATTAGGAATGGCGCTTTCCTTGGCACCCTCATCACCTCGCTCGACCTACCCTATAAGCTCAAATCCATCGGAAGTAGCGCATTCCAAGAATGCTCCATCCTCGGAGGAACCCTGCAACTCCCCGACAGTTTGGAGAGTCTGGGAAGTTCTGCATTTAATGGTTGTTCCTCGCTCACTGGCGAGCTGAAACTCCCCCACGGCTTGAAGGAGATTCCTTCCTACTGTTTCAGGGGTTGCAACAACCTCTCCGGCAATATAGTAATCCCCGAGGGTGTAGAGAAGATTGGTGATTGTGCCTTTTACTTTTGCGACAACATAAAAGGCAGCCTCACACTCCCCGCAACACTCAAAGAGATTGATGTCTACGCTTTCTGTAACACCCCCCTGCAAGGCGAGCTCGTGATTCCCGAGGGGGTAACGAGGATTGGTGGTTGGGCATTCCTCTCGTGTGATTTTTCGAGCATCGTGCTCCCCGAGGGTCTGCTGAGGATAGACGACTCTGCATTTGGTAACAACGTTCGCCTCTGTGAGCCGATAGTATTCCCCACCACCTTGCAGTCTATTGGCAAGAGTGCCTTCTCTGATTGCCGCCAGATCCCCTCGATAGATCTCCCCGAGGACATAACGACAATTCAGAACAATGCCTTCTCCGGTTGCTACGGAATCTCGTCGATAATCTCGCGCGCAAAGACCCCTCCCACAGTGATGAGCGGCGCCTTCGACGGCGTGGCAAAGGACAACTTCACACTCGAAGTGCCCGAAAGTGCCGTGGTGAAGTATCAGACAGCAACGGGATGGAACGAATTTCAGCGAATAGCAGCACACCACGACTTCTCGTTCTCGCGACGACTCTTCCGCACACTCAACGCAGGCGGCACAAAGAGTGAACTCATACTACGAGCACCCGCAGGTTTGAGGTGGAGAGTGGAGAGCAAACCCGAGTGGGTGGAGGTGAGCCATTTGTCGGGCGTGGGTAAGACCGACGATATTGTGGTGACCGTCAGACCAATGGACGACAGCGAGGTGGAGACGTTTGAGGTGGAGTCCTACTCGCCCAACTACTCCTCCACAGTCACCTCGACACACGCAGGACGCAAAGGCGAAATCGTATTCCTCCTCGAAGACAAAGAGTATCGCTCCACAATGGTCGTAGAGCAGTATGACTATGAGTATGCCGACGGAGATGTGATCACTAATCAGACCGCCACCGAAGGTCACGGCGTGGATCTCGTATTCCTCGGCGACTGCTTCGATGCAAAGGATATCTCCGAGGGTAAGTATGTCGAGGGTGTCAAGGAGGCTATCGAGCACTTCTTCGCAATCGAGCCCTACAAAACATATCGCAACTACTTCAACGTCTATACCGTTCTCGGACTCTCGCCCGACAGCGGCGTGGGCACCGTCAACACCATCAAAGAGGCTAAATTCGGCACACAATATACTCTCAATGCCGGACTCGTCATCGAAGAGGGGTTGGACAACATCTTTGACTACACAACAAAGGCCATCGGACGAAAAGGACAAATCAAAAATACCCTCATCACACTCATACTCAACACCACACAGTATGGTGGTCTGACGTTTATGTGGGGCGACGGTACGGCTGTGGCTCTCTGCCCAATGTCGGAAGATGCATACCCCTATGACTTCCGAGGTCTGGTGCAACACGAAGCAGGCGGTCACGGATTTGCAAAACTCGCCGACGAGTATATCTATCACAATATGTTCATCCAGACCTGTGGGTGCATCTGCTGCAACCACCTCGACGCTTTCCGAATGGGTAAGAACTACGGATGGTACAACAACCTCTCCGAAAGCGGAAATATGGACAGCGTGCCTTGGAGCCACCTCATATTCCACAATAAGTATGCAAATATCGTGGATATCTATGAGGGAGGATACTTCCACACAAGGGGCATCTATCGCTCCGAGCCCACAAGCTGTATGAACAACAACATCCCCTATTTCTCCGCAATCTCGCGTCAGACAATCGTCGAGAAAATTATGAAACTCGCAAACAAGAAATTCTCGCTCGACGATTTCTATGCAAAAGACGTACTCGACGCCTCCAACAATACACGAGCTCTTGCAGTGGATGAAAATGCACCCGCAGTAATGAACGGAGCCTCCAAACAGATGCCACCCGTATTTATGGGTGAAAGCCCCAACTACAACGCGTCTAACAAATAATCAATGGTGATTGGAAATTAACTATGAAAAAGAATATGACGATCTTGGCAGTTGCAGCCCTTTTGATGGGGGGATGTAACAATGGCTACGAGCCACAGCCAGAAGATAGCAACATCATCCGCGTGGATGCAACACTCGGAAGCACTCGCGCAACACTCACCGAGTTCGAAGATGGTGATATGATGGGACTCTATGCCGTGGAGTATGCTAACGAACAAGCACAACCCTTGCAGCTCATCGGAAACTACATCAACAACGAACCCCTCACATACAACGGAACAGAGTGGCAGGCAGCACAAACACTCTATTGGAGCAACGTGGCGTGTGACTTCTATGGCATCTACCCCTACATGGAGTTGCCCACGCTCAAAGACCTGCTCTTCAACATCTCCACAAACCAATCAGAGGGCGGATATGAGGCAAGCGACCTGATGTGGGCCTCGGCAAAAAACATCAGCCGCGAAAATGGTACCGTACACCTCCCATTCCAGCACCTGATGAGCCGAGTGGTGGTGAAACTCGTGAAGGGACCCAAATATGAGGGCGAACTCCCCGAAAAAATCGATGCACACATCTACAACACCGCAACAACTGCGCTCGTGAACCTCGTAGATGGCAACCTCGAAAAGTATGCTTATAGTGCCAAAAACACCATCACCATGCGACAGGTTGCGGAAGATACCTTCGATGCTATCGTTGTGCCACAGCACATCGAAAACAACACCCCGCTCGTGGAAATCACAATGGAGGGTATCGCCTATCTGCTCGAATACTCCCTCTCGTTCCGACCCGGCTATCAGCACACAATCACCGTAACTCTCAACACCTCGCCCGACCAAGAGAAGATCGAAATCAACATCGACGGTGAGGTTGACGATTGGAAATAGGTGAATATAGGCAAATCACTAAACAGAAAGGACTTACCCATTTGCGGGTAAGTCCTTTTTTCAGCCCCAAATCTCGGTCTGTATTCAGCTCGGGAAGCTCCCTATTTCGCCTCTTGGCAGCCCACCTCGTCGTGGAGCAATTTCTCATAGGCCCACCTTAAACTCTCATATTTCACGGTGCCGCAATAGCGGTAATTGAGGCGTGTGAGAAGGTGCTGCATTATGCGGTTATGGGGGTGGGTATCGACTCTCACACTCGCAACCCTTGCGCGCGCCTCGCCCTCCGAAAATGCAAAAAACAGGCGACCGACACCTAGCCCCAAGACCTCATCGGCAACGCAGAGTCGGTGGATGGTCAGATACTCGCCATCGCTCGTAAGCCACCCCTCGCCCTGCAAGTCATTGTAGGCACTCTCACCATCGTAGGTGAGCGCCCCATAGGCCACAACACGCCCCGCCAAACAGACCACACGACCATAGCCCAAAGCCATATCGCGCTCGATGACTTCGCGATTGGGATAGCCATTTTGCCACTGGTCGATGCCACTCTCTCGTAGGCGCCTCTGGGCTGCGTGCACAATCTCCTCGATGCGCCCCAAATCATCGGCGCAAGCCCTCCTGAATCGATACTTTTCGTTCTCCATTTTCATCCTCAATTCGACACAAATTTTGCAAAAAACAGCGCTCCTAAACCCACCATTTTCACACTCCAAAATTACTCATTTTTTGCTTAAAATTTGCAAAAAATCGGCACTATTTTTATGTCCGTTTTTTCCACAAACTCCCCTTTCCGACCTTTCAATTAAGCCACAAAACACATCTCAAAAAAAGTGAAATTTTCTCGAAAATAAAGCAAAATTTTAGGGGGGGGGGAATTGTAAAATATGAAATATTTTTCGTATATTTGTTCCCAAATATCCTGCCTTGGCGGGTAGTTATCAACCTATCGTATGATGGACACAGTCCCATTATATGAGTCATACAGAGAACCGTATGACTACAAAAACAATCGTAAAAGCCTGAAATTGAGCATCAAAACCTCCGTTTCAGGGAGCCAGAGGAATGCCTATATCTGAAAAAACAGCCATCCCTACATTGGAAAATTCAGCCCCTCAAAAACCAGAGGAGCCCGCTTGGTTTGCAATGAGTGCCACGTTTGGCAGAGAGCTCAAAGCAAAAACTTTCTTGGAGAGTAAGCAGGTGGAGTGTTTTGTCCCGATGAGGTATGAGATGGTAAACGACAAAAAACAAGGCAAAATCCGCAAGCTCAAACCAGCCATCAATAATCTGATTTTTGTCCACACAACCAAAGAGCGCATACAGGCACTAAAATCCGTGGCGGAGTATCTCCAATATCACACAAAACCCGTCGATGGAAAAAATGTCCCTATCGTGGTTCCCGAGGAGCAGATGCAACAGTTCATGGCCGTGTGTGACACATTCAACGAAAATCTGGAATACCTCTCGCCCGACGAGGTCCACATCGAGAAGGGAACACCCGTGAGAATCATCGGCAGCGCTTTCGATGGAGTCGAAGGAACCTTCGTCAAGGTGGACGGAAAACGCAACAAGCGTGTGGTCGTACTCGTCCAAGGCATAGCTGCCGTGATGATCGCCGAGTTTACGGACGGCTACATTCAGGTGATGGAGTAGCCCCCTACCCCACAGAGAGGAAGACAAAAAAGTAATTTGACCTGCAACTTCGCAAATAAAAGAAACACCTCACCATCATGCTCAAACTTCTACAAATCCTACTGCCAGCCGTTGTCGCTTTCATAGCAACCGTATGGTTCCAGCCACACATACTCAGGATTGCAAAATACAAAAACATCGTAGACAATCCGGATGCAAGAAAATTGCAGCGCATTCCCATCCCTGTGATGGGCGGCGTTGTGGTTGTCTTTGGCATCTTGGTGGGCATAATGAGTTACAGCATCTTCGGCAACTTCAACAATATGTTTGCGGTGATTGCCGCCGTGGTGGTGATTATGTTCGTAGGACTCGTGGACGACATCCACTCCCTCTCGCCAAGGATACGCTTCATCATCGAGATATTCATCGTTCTGTATCTGGTCTATGCAACAGGAAATCAGATAAACAACTTCCACGACTTGTGGGGCGTTGCAATCCTGCCCAGATGGGCATCGGTACCCTTGACCGTCTTTGCTTGCGTGGGTATCATCAATGCAATCAATCTCATCGATGGCGTGGATGGCTACTCGTCCGGATACTGCGTTATGGCAAGCCTCTACTTTGGCTTCACATTCTTCAAACTCGGAAATATGCAGATGGTGACTCTCGCCGCAATAATGATTGCCGCCCTCATACCATTTTTCTGCTGCAACGTGTTTGGTAAGCACTCCAAAATGTTCATCGGCGATGCGGGCACGCTATCGATGGGCGTACTGATCTCTACATTTGTCCGAAATATGCTCACGGCAACAACAGACCCCACACCAATTGCCAGCAATTTAGGTCTGATCCCTCTCTCGTTGGCAATAATGAGCATCCCCATCTTCGACACGTTGCGAGTGATGAGTGCGCGCATCGTAAGAGGCACGTCGCCATTCTATCCGGACAAAACACACCTCCATCACGCATTTATCGATCTGGGATTCTCACACATAGGGACAACAGTATCGATTCTGTGTATGAATACCATTGTCGTGGCAACGTGGTATATCGCATACAAATTGGGAGTCTCGGTGAATGTCCAACTCTACATTGTCATTGCCATGAGCGCCTTGGCAACCTTCGGACTATACAGGTTCATCTACTACCACCTGCGCAGGAACACCAAGACTTGCCGAGTATTGAGGGTGGTGGCACGAATGACGCACTATGAGCGCAAGGGTATCTGGCATCGAATCCAAAAATGGTTGGATCGCAACTCCACACCGGTGGAGAATAGGGATGATGAGGTGGCTGCCTAACCGCCAACAGCACATACTCGAATTACACAAAAACACGTAAAGATACAATGAAAATCGCAGTAGCAGGAACGGGATATGTGGGGCTTTCGATAGCCACATTGCTCGCACAGCACAATGAGGTTGTGGCAGTGGATGTTGTCCCCGAGAAGGTGGATCTTATCAATAACAAAAAGTCGCCCATCCAAGATGACTACATTGAGGATTACTTGGCCAACAGGCCTCTCAACTTGCGAGCGACGCTCGATGGTAGAAGTGCTTACAAGGAGGCTGAGTTTGTGGTGATTGCAGCTCCCACGAACTATGATCCTCAGAAGAATTTCTTCGACACTCATCATATCGAGGATGTAATCGACCTTGTTTTGGAGGTAAATCCCGAGGCAGTGATGATTATCAAGTCGACTATCCCCGTAGGCTATTGCCGCTCGCTCTATGTGAAGTATGCCAAGAAATTCAAGGAGCAAGGCTTGGATAAGACCCATAAGTTCCGTCTGCTCTTCTCGCCCGAGTTTTTGCGCGAGAGCAAGGCACTTTACGACAACCTCTACCCCTCTCGTATCATTGTGGGCTATCCTAAGATGATTGAGCAGTTTAGCGAGGAGAATGAGGCCATCAAGGCTGTTGCCGGCAACCACTTGGAGGATTCGGCACGCACTTTTGCAGCACTTTTGCAGCAGGGTGCAATCAAAGAGGAAATCCCCGTGCTCTTTATGGGCTTGAAAGAGGCAGAGGCTGTGAAACTCTTTGCTAACACCTATCTCGCACTCCGCGTTAGCTACTTCAACGAGCTTGACACCTATGCCGAAATGAAGGGCTTGGACACGCAGGCAATTATCGAGGGCGTGGGTCTTGATCCCCGCATCGGAACGCACTACAACAACCCCTCGTTTGGCTATGGTGGCTATTGCCTACCCAAAGATACCAAGCAACTTTTGGCGAACTATAATGATGTGCCGCAGAATATGATGTCGGCAATCGTGGAAAGCAACCGCACCCGCAAGGATTTCATTGCCGACCAAGTGTTAGCAAAGGCGGGCTACTACACCGCTTCTAGTGCTTGGAATGCCGATAAGGAGCAGGAGGTTATCGTTGGTATCTACCGCTTGACTATGAAGTCCGGCTCGGATAACTTCCGTCAAAGTGCTATTCAGGGCGTGATGAAACGCATCAAGGCCAAAGGTGCGACTGTGATTATCTATGAGCCTACCTTGGAGGACGGCACCACATTCTTCGGTTCAGAGGTTGTTGGTGACCTTGCCGAGTTTAAGTGCCGCTCACAGGCAATTATCGCCAATCGCTACGATAGCGAGCTTGACGATGTAATTGAGAAAGTTTACACACGCGATATCTTCAAAAGAGACTAACATCATGAAAGTTCTTGTTACAGGAGCTGCTGGGTTCATTGGCTCTAACCTTGTGGAACGACTCCTTACAACCGAGAGCCCCATTGAGATTGTGGGTCTCGATAGCGTCAATGACTACTACGATGTGAGCATCAAGGAGTACCGCTTGGAGCGCTTGGAGCACTTGGCAGCGGAGTCCCCCGAGAGTAAATGGGAGTTCGTGAAGGGCAACTTAGCAGATAAGGCGCTCATTGATAGGCTCTTCGAGGAGAATGATTTTGAGGTGGTTGTAAACCTTGCTGCACAAGCGGGCGTTCGTTACTCCATCACTAACCCCGATGCCTACATCGAGAGTAACCTCATTGGCTTCTACAATATCTTGGAGGCTTGTCGCCATAGTTATGACGGTGGTAAAGCGGGTGTGCAGCACCTTGTTTATGCCTCTTCGAGCTCGGTATACGGCAGCAATAAGAAAGTGCCTTATTCGACTGATGACAAGGTGGATAACCCCGTGTCGCTCTATGCTGCCACTAAAAAGAGCAACGAGTTGATGGCGCACGCATATAGTAAACTCTACAATATCCCTTCAACTGGTTTGCGCTTCTTCACGGTGTATGGTCCTGCTGGTCGCCCTGATATGGCATACTTCGGCTTTACGAACAAACTCTTGAAGGGTGAGAAGATACAGATTTTCAACTACGGCAATTGCAAGCGTGATTTCACCTATGTAGATGATATCGTAGAGGGTGTGCAGAGAGTTATGCACAAGGCTCCCGAAAGACGCACGGGCGAGGACGGACTCCCCGAGCCCCCATACGCAGTGTATAACATAGGTAACAGCAACCCTGAAAATCTCTTGGACTTCGTCCAGATTTTGCAGGAGGAACTCTTGAGGGCAGGAGTCTTGCCTGCAGACTACGACTTCGAGTCACACAAGGAGTTGGTGCCTATGCAGGCGGGCGATGTTCCCGTAACCTTCGCTGACACCTCGGCTCTGGAGCGCGACTTCGGCTTCAAGCCCCACACCCCCTTGCGCGAAGGCCTCCGCAAGTTCGCCGAATGGTATAAGGAGTTTTATGGATAGATAATTAGTGTAAATAGGTGTAAAACTTTATTAATATAAAATAGAAGTAATTTATTGTTTACAAGAAACGAAGTGGACCGAGCAAAGTCATAACAATGAAAAAAAGTAAGTCGCCCTATATATGGGCTATGCTAAATAAATTTTCTCTACAGTTAATCAACCTCTTGACCACAATGGTGTGTGCAAGATTCATCATGCCAGAAGAGTTTGGAATGATAGGGGTCTTGTCGGTTTTTACTACACTAGCAACAACGCTGGTTGATGCCGGAATGGGAGGCAGTCTTATAAAAGAAAATAATATAACAGAAAAAGATTGCAATACAGTCTATACATTCAATCTTGTATTTAGCATATTTTTTTACATAGTAATATTTATTGCATCCCCATTAATTGAGCAGTATTTTTCCATAAGTGGGTTGGCCGATGTATGTCGAGTTGTATGTATTCCGCTAATTATTAATGCGATGTCAATAGTTCCAAGGACGATCCTAGTAAAACAACTCGATTTTAGGGCAATTTTTATAGTGGGTGTGATTTCGTACATAATCGCAGCTTGCATTTGCATAATATTAGCAATATTTGATTGGGGCGTATGGGCCCTAGCTCTTAACTACATATTGATTGCGATATTTGAAAATATCGGCTATCGTTACATGGCTAAGGGCAAATATAGAATAAGATTTTATGTTAGTTCGTTCAAGAAACTCTTTTCATTCGGATTCTTAACTACATTATGTTCAATTATAGATACTCTTTATGATAATATAGTATCTCTATGCCTAGGAAAGACGATGGGGCCGTCTCAGGTAGGCTATTTTTCACAGGCAAAAAAAATTGAAAGTGCGGTTTCATCATCAATTAGCAAATCCGTCTCAAATGTAATGTTTTCGTCTCTTGTAAAAGTTAATACAAACAATAAACTTTTTACGGATAATTCTAAAATAATACAGAGAACTATTCTTGCCCTAAGCACCCCCATTCTAGCGGTAATAATAGTATTTCCAGAGCAAATTATAACTGTATTATTAGGCAAAGACTGGATTGAGGCTTCATTATTCTTGAGTTTATTAAGTATTGCCGGTTTCTTTAACATACTAGAAGAAACTAGTCGTACAATTATTAAGTCAACTGGTCATGCTAACATACTATTCAAAGCAACAGTCATTAGGCGCTCGGTGGGTTTTATAATAATCATTATAACGGCATTACTTAACAGCAAATTTATTGTTCACTCTTTTGTGTTAACATCTGCTATGGGGGCTTTCATTAATTCAATTTACATCACAAAACATACGACATACACCATTAAAGAGCAGTCAATCGGTATATTAAAAATCTTTTTAGCAGGTTGCACATTATTCTTTATAATGAATATTCTAAAGAATAGTGTTTCATCCTCACTATTAAGTTCAATTGTTATATCTACGCTTTGTGTTGGTGGCTATTATTTGTTATTGCCTTTTATAGGTGTAAATATTTCATATAAAAACTTGAGAGAACTATTTAGATAAATAGTTATGGTATTTTATTTACTTTTTTTGGTTTTTTCAACCCTATTGGGTGCAGTATATATTGGGCCTTTCTCGGTCCGTGTATATATGACCATAATGATGCTATTATACCTAATCTTTACAAAATTAAGAAGTGCATCATTTAAAATATATAAAGAACAATCATTTGTAACTCAATATATAGTTTTTATACTTCTGATGGGAGTTGCAATGATTTTCAATGGAGATTTTGAACCATTTAACTACCCTAAAACTATTTTAGCATACCATCTTGTTGCAATAACATCTTTTTATGCGACATTACGCTTTGTTAAAACAAAAGAAGACTTAAACACCGTTCTTGTAACAATCGCACTGATTGTATCCGCCACCTCAATTGTCTCCATCATGCAATTTAAAGGCAATCCCATAGGTTGGGTCATTAGTGGGTTCTTTGGAGAAATGACGGAACATACAGAAGAGAGTCTTGAAAGATTTTCTGATTCTCTATTAGGTAGTTCATTAGCTTGTGGGATAATGCAACGCTCGTTCCTTAATGCTATGTACATATCAAGTTGTGTATTCTTAATGTTTCCACTAATAATGGGCAGGAAGTCTCTCTTAAAGAAAGCTTTATGGGGATTGTTGCTCTGCTGTTCTGTATACGCATGCTTCGCCATACAACAACGAGGCGCATTCTATATTATGATTGCAGCCATGTTATTTGTATTACTTGTGAAACTTAGATTCAGAACAAAAATTGTCGCAATTGTCGCAATTGTCGCAATTTTAATGAGTGGAATCCTCTCAAATACTATTTTATCTGAGGATGAAATGGGACGACTTGCTGTAAACAATTTGTCGGCAGATGAAGATATTAGAGGCTCCATATGGGCTAATGCCGAAACATATATTTTGGACAATCTGATGTGGGGTGGGGTCACAACTTTTAAGTCTCTTAATTATGGATATGAGGCTCACAATTTTATTTATAATGCTTTTATATATTCCGGACTGCTAGGTGGCATAATTATTATATTTTTATTTATTAGAATCGTAATAAGAACCGTGAAACCCTTATTTAATCCCCGACGCAGTTCTAATGAAGTTTTTTTTATATCACTAGCCTTATTATGTTACCTAGCACAAGGTATGGTACACAATGCGTCATTAATTACTGGCGATCTTCATATATGGACATTATTCGCCTTAACTATATGTGCACAGCGAATAAACACAAGAGCAAACGAAATTAATT
>JAEIGA010004025.1_pt1 | contig 22776 bp, 22 predicted proteins | sample 9270691 | NCBI WGS metagenome assembly JAEIGA01 (sample SAMN17057246, study PRJNA624740) | gut metagenome | biome: biome; isolation source: fecal sample | host: Bos grunniens | place: China: Xizang | collected 2019 | reverse complement strand
GAGTAACGCCTTTTTCTTCTTTCATTTTGTCGATAAGTTCTTCGAAATACTTCTTACCAACTTCCATAACAACGTCTGAATACATTTGAATAAATCTTCTGTAGCAGTCGTATGCCCAACGAGCATTACCTGACATTTCAGCCATTGTTTCAACAACGTCTTCATTAAGACCGAGGTTGAGGATAGTATCCATCATACCGGGCATAGATGCACGAGCACCTGAACGAACAGAAACGAGAAGAGGATTCTTCTTATCGCCGAATTTCTTGCCGGTGATTTCTTCCATCTTGTCGATGCCTTCCATGATTTGTGCCTGGATGTCATCATTAATTTTTCTACCATCTTCGTAGTACTGTGTGCAAGCTTCAGTAGAAACAGTGAAACCTTGAGGAACAGGAAGACCGATTTTGGTCATTTCTGCAAGGTTAGCACCCTTGCCGCCGAGAAGCTCACGCATGCTTGCGTCGCCTTCTTTAAAGAGATAAACGAACTTTTGACTCATCAAGAATCAACCTCCTAATTTTTTATGGATATTATCCAATATTAACTTTTTTAATACCCAATTCCATAGGTATCCAACCTATTATAACAATTTTTTACAGAAAAATAAAGGCTTTTTTTAAAAAAAGTGATATTTTTATATTCAGCAATAAATTAAACTGATTTATCCCCGAATATTTATATATTTTCACAATTTTAAGGGTGGATTTACTCGGCGGATATCCTAATTTCGGAGTCGGCGGTAACCGTAAGCTTCTTTAGGTTGCCCTCGCCCTTTTCAACGATTATATCAACTGCCTTATTTTCAATCTCACGGCGTATAATATTGCGCAGTTCCCTTGCTCCCCGCTTTCCACCGCCGCATTTATCGGCGAGATATTTGCAAACGCCCTCGTCATAAGAAAATTCAATAAGCCTTTCTTTAAGGGAGTCCTTTAGCTCGTCAAGCATTATAGCACCGATTTTTGAGAGCGATTCTACAGACAGAGGATTAAATACCACTATCTCATCAACACGGGCAATGAATTCAGGGCGTAAAAAGCCTTCAAGTGCCTTTAAGGCTTTTTCTTTTGATGCGTCTGCCTGAGTTCTACCAAAACCCAAGAGATTTTCCGCCCTTTCGCTGCCAGCATTCGAGGTCATAACAACAATGGTGTTTTCAAAATTAACCGTTCTTCCCTGCGCATCGGTAATTCTGCCGTCGTCCAAAATCTGCAAAAGCACATTTAATACATCAGGGTGAGCCTTTTCAATCTCGTCAAATAGCACAACCGAATAGGGCTTTCTGCGCACCTTTTCGGTGAGCTGACCCGCCTCATCGTAACCTACATATCCGGGAGGGGCACCTATTATGCGGGAGACCGAGTGCTTCTCCATAAATTCCGACATATCAAGACGGATAAGGGTTTCGGGGGTATCAAAAAGCTGTTCAGACAGGACCTTTACAAGTGCGGTTTTGCCCACCCCCGTAGGCCCTACAAATATAAAGGATGCAGGACGGCGAAGATTGCTTGTATGAACCCTTGATCGCTTGACCGCCGAGGCCACAAGCCTTGTTGCCTCCTCCTGTCCTATTATCCGCATATTAAGCGCTTCTTCAAGATTTGCAAGCTTTTTAAGGTCGCTTTCCTGAACCTTAGATGCGGGGATCCCCGTCCAAAGCTCAATAACCTTTGCAATATCCCCGTCGGTTACGGTGTTATGAGACGCAGGCTCATACAGTCCCTCGGCAATATTTTTATATTTTTCAAGCTCCGCTTTAACCATTGCCTGCTTTTCATAATCGGGGTTCTCAATCTCACTTTCGAGGTTTTCAAGCTCAACGGAATATTCGGCAATCTTTTTATTGGCGGTATAAAGCTCGTCAACCGCCTTGTTTGCAAGGCTGGCACAGGCGCAGGCCTCGTCCAAAAGGTCGATAGCCTTATCGGGCAGATAACGGTCGGTTACATACCGCTCCGACAGTAAGACCGCCTTTTTAACAATATCATCGGGCACGGTCACTCCGTGGAAGCCCTCGTAATAGCCCTTAACGCCCATAAGCACTTCCTCTGCCTCGGCAAGGGAAGGCTCCTCAACTGTGACAGGCTGGAAACGGCGTTCAAGGGCCGCATCCTTTTCAATATACTTGCGGTACTCCTTGAATGTAGTAGCGCCTATAACCTGAATTTCACCTCTTGAAAGAGCGGGCTTTAAGATGTTTGCCGCATTCATAGACCCCTCCGCCGAGTCACCTGCACCCACAAGGTTATGAATTTCGTCAATAAAAAGAATAATGTTTCCCGCACTTTTTACCTCTTCCACAAGACCTTTAACTCGGCTTTCAAACTGACCTCTAAACTGGGTGCCCGCCACAAGTCCCGTAAGGTCAAGAAGATAAATTTCCTTATCAAGAAGTCTTGCGGGAGCGTCACCCTTTGCTATTTTAAGGGCAAGCCCCTCTGCAATAGCGGTTTTGCCCACGCCCGGTTCACCTATAAGGCAGGGGTTGTTTTTAGTGCGGCGGGACAAAATCTGAATAGTGCGGTATAGCTCCTTATCCCTACCGATTATAGCATCAATCTGCCCTGCCCTTGCCTTGTCAGTAAGATTCAAGCAGTACTGCTCCATAAAGCGGCGGCGTTTTTTCTTCTGCTTTTTCTCCCCGCTTTCCTTAACATCTTCTGTTTTCTTTTCATGATTCGTTCCGTTCATAAGGTTACCAAAAAGCTTGTTAAACATCGGTATTGCGGGAGCCGTGCCTAAGTCGAAGGTCTCGTCGTTAAGCGCCTCGTCGTCGGGCTCGCCGTCCTCGCCCATAGGCATTAAGTCCATAAACTGCTCGCTCATCTGCTCGATATCCTCATCGGAAATATTCATTTTCTTGAGCATATCGTCAATAGGCTTAATGCCTAATTCCTTAGCGCAGACAAGGCAAAGCCCGTTAGGCTCGGCGTTTGGGTTCATAGCGTCCGACACGAAAACCACCGCAGGGCGCTTTTTGCATTTTGAGCAAAGTTTCATATCTGTCTCCTTAAAGGGTTTATAAAATACTTGGCTTAAATAAGCCTAAGTGAATTAATAAAAGAGAAAAAGCGGGATTTTTCCATCGCCTCACCCGTGAATATTAAAAATCCTTTTCCTGTAAAGGACACTATCAGCATAATTATAAGGCAGAAGGCGATAGCGTATATTATACCTTTAGGAATGCCGACTACTCCGCCTAACACACGGTTTGCAGTACCGATTATACTGAAAGAGAAAAGCTTGTTTATAAGCTTGGCAAGGGGCTTTACAAGTGCCAGGAAAACTATAAGGAAAATCACCTGATAAATAAGGGAAAGCGTGCCCGTAACAACGGGCTTTATAACGCTCTGCGAGGCAGTTTCAACCGTTGACTGAACACCGTTTCCTATGTTTGAGGTAATGATCCCGTCAAAACTCTCCTTTGAAACTCCCGACTTTTCAATGCCGTTTCTTATCCAAGTAGGCATTCCGTCCCACAAGCCGTCAACTTCGGCTACGGCGGAATTCTCCATTACGGTACCTGCCGCAGAGGTAACCGAGGATACAATCGAAGGCTCAATTATTTTATCATATGTAGTGTTAGCAAGTGGTGTACTGATTGTAAACGAAATGAAAACAGCGGCAATAAAGCCTACCAATTCAACCGCAGTTCTTACAAAACCCCGTTTAGCTGAAATTAAAACCGTTAAAACAATAATCGCCAATACTATTAAATCAAGAATAATACTCATTTTTTATAACTCCTACCGTTCAAGCTGTATTCTGTAAATTTGATTGTCGGTTATTACTGCTACTGAATTTGTACCCGTAACACTTATCCTTACCGCTCCGAAGCCGCATTCGGCTTTTCTCAAAACCTCTCCGTTTTCGGAAAGAAGATAAGCATAGGTGTCACTTATACAATAAATATGCCCGCCTTTGATTTCAATATCACTTATAATTCCCTTAAATTCAAATTCGCCTTTAAGTCTGCCTTTTGAATTAAAGACCGCTATACGGTTATCGGTTTTGTCGCTTGAGCGGTTGAAAACCGCTACGCTTCGACCGGATGAAGACCTGAACATAGCCGCCGAGTAATCATTTTTATACTCGGCTTTTTTGAAATTAGACCATTTTATAAACTGAATGCCGTTTTCTGTAATAACCGAAAATCTCGCATTAGACACAGCCTCAATGCCGTAAACCGGCAAACCGGAATAGCTTTCAGTATATTCGGGGGTTGCCGAATCGAAGGTTAAAACATTTAGCTTTGCTCTGTAATCACCCGAGGTTGCATTAAATGCGGAGACAGCTATTTTTTTGCCGCTCGGAGAAATCGCCACATTGTTTACTGTATCCTCCGAGGAATACCACTCGTAAACAAGCTTGTTATTTTTGTTGTAAACACTTACTACCGAAGCATACGAATCAGAGCGGGTTACAAGAGCATAGGTGCCCGAATCGGAAATATTTGCCGTAATTATTTCCTTTTCGGTGCTAATCGTGCTTTTTATATTGGCGAGGTTATATATATACGCCTCGTTTCCGCCCTGAGAAAAAATCATTGCACGGGTTTTTGATGTTTTAAGCACAGGATTTTCAAATCCGTGGGAATAGGAATAAATTTCCTTGCCGCCGTTCGAGTATGCGCTAAGCCTTGTATCGGTAAGGACATAATAGTAATTCCCCCGTGAAACGGCATTTAAAACCTCGGCACTGTTTATATCGGCAGGATAGCTCCCCGAGCCTATAAGGGCGGAAAGATTCTGCACATTTTCAAATATTCCCACAGGCAAAATCAAATGAAGAACGATAGTTATTATCGCCACAACTGCTACCGCAGAAAAGGAAATACTAAGCTTTCGTTTCCTCTCAAGCTTGTTGCCGTTTACCACCCGCATATTTGAAAGGGGCTTTTCGGCCTTTTTCGGCGCACTCCGCCTTTTAGCGGGCGTGTGCGTCATAACGATATCTTCATTTTCGGGCATTGCCGAATGCTTTGCCTTTTTAGGTTTCGGCGCACCCCTTAGCCTATTCACCTTTTTCTTTTTGTAATCAGGCATATACTACCCACCTAATACCATACTTTTTCTAAAAACAATCCCTGCGGCGGGGCGGTTTGCCCCGCAAGAGCTCGGTTTTGTGAATTTAAAATTTCTTTTGTAAACAAAGGCTCTATTTTACCGTCGGACACGGCAACCGCCGTGCCTACGATAATACGCACCATATTATATAGGAAGCCGTTGGCGGTAATTTTTAAAATCACTTTATCGCCTTCACCCACGGCATAACATTCTTTTATGGTTCTTACGGTATTCTCCACCGTTCTGCCCGAGGAAGAAAAGGCGTAAAAATCGTGGGTGCCGATAATTTCCTTACAAAAAGCATTTATCCGCTCTAAATCAAGGCTTCTTTCAATCCGCCAAGTGTACCTTGATAAAAACGGGTCGCTGAGTGTGCTGTTTAAAATATAATAAGCATAGGTTTTACCCTTTGCGTTATACCTTGCGTGAAAGTCTGGCGGCACTTCCCTTGCCGCCTTAACCGAAATATCATTGGGAAGCAAGGCGTCAAGCCCCTTTAAAAAGGCGCTTTCGGGGAATTTTTCGTCACAGTCAAGGTGACAGCAAAACTCCCTTGCGTGTACCCCCGCATCGGTGCGGCTGCAGCCCGTTAAAGCGGTTTTTTTGCCTAAAAGCTCATTAAGAGCGTTCTGCACCGTCTCCTGTACGGTAATTCCGTTTGGCTGAACCTGCCAGCCGTGATAAGCCGTACCGTCATATGAAATTGTAAGTAAAATTCTTTTCATTAACGGCACCTGCCTTTAAAGAAGTATATTTAAGGTTAAAATTCCTCCGCAGATAATCAGCGAAGCTCCTAAAACTGCAAAGTCCCGAAAAGCCAGATGCATCTGCCTCATACGGGTTCTGCCCTCTCCGCCGTTGTAACAGCGGCACTCCATCGCCTCGGCAAGCTCATACGCACGCCTTACAGAGGAGATGAGCAGAGGTATTAATATAGGTATAAGTGCCTTTACCCGTTCGGTAAACTTTCCGTTTTCAAGGTCTGCCCCCCTCGCCTTTTGGGCGTTCATTATCTTTTCGGCTTCCTCAATAAGGGTCGGGATAAACCTTAATGCTATTGTCATCATCATAGCAAGGGTATGCACCGCATTTTTAAGACCGATAAATTTAAGGGGACTTAAAAGCCTTTCTATAGCATCGGTAAGGTCGTTAGGCGTGGTGGTATAGGTAAGCGCAGAGCTTATAAATATAAGCAGAATTATCCTTGTAGCCATAAATACCGCACGGCTTACACCGTCTGTCGTGATTTGCAGCTTCCAAAAGGATAGGAGCACCTTACCGCTCTCGCCGTAAAAAAGGTTTAATACAGCGGTGAATATAATCACAGGCAAAATAGCCTTCATATTTTTAAAATAAAGCTTTAAGGGTATTTTGGTAATAAGCATTATCGTTATTACCGAAAGCACCGCAAACCCAAGTGCAAAGCCGTTTTTTGCGAGAAAAATAAAAACAATAAGCAGTATTAGAAGTATTATTTTAATTCTCGGGTCGGTTTTATGAATTAGCGAGTGGCTCTCGTAATACTGACCGAAGGTAATATCTCTAAGCATCGCCGCCACCTGCCTTTATCTGCTTTAAAACCTCGACAGCACGGCTTACTGTGAAGACATCATCAGGAAGGGTAATACCCGCTTTTTTCAGCTCATCGAAAACCCTTGTCACGATAGGCACATTAAGCCCGATTGCCCTTAGCCTGTCCCCGTTTTTAAAGACATTTTCCACTGTGTCGCACATTTCAAGTTTTCCGTTATTCATAACCATAAGCCTGTCCGCAACAAGCGCCATATCCTCCATACTGTGGGAGATTATTATTACGGTAGCCCCTGTAGCATTCCGGTAATCGGCGATAATGCTCATCACATTTTCCCGCCCTTTTGGGTCAAGGCCTGCCGTCGGCTCGTCAAAGACGATAACCTCGGGTCTCATTGCCATAACCCCCGCAATAGCTACTCTGCGCTTTTCACCGCCCGACAAATCAAAGGGCGATTTTTCAAGAAACTCGTCCTTTACTCCTATTATTTTACAGGTTTCAAGGACTCTTGTCTTTAGCTCGTCCCCCGAAAGCCCCATATTTTTAGGGCCAAAGGCGATATCTGCAAACACCGTTTCCTCAAAAAGCTGATATTCGGGGTACTGGAAAACAAGCCCCACCTTTGAGCGGACCTTTCTTATTTCCTTTAGGTTATCCCAAATATTTTCTCCGTTTATAAAAATTTCGCCATCTGTCGGCTTTAAAAGCCCGTTCAGGTGCTGAACAAGGGTTGACTTACCCGAACCCGTATGGCCGATAATACCTATTATTTCGCCCTTTTCGACTGAAAAACTTACTCCGCTTACCGCATCGTTGACGAAGGGTGTATTTCCGCTGTAGGTATGGGTAAGATTTTTAACCTCTAATACTGACAAATTCCTACTCCTCCGAATGAAGCGCCTTAATTATTTCCTCGGCTGCCTCTTTGATTGAAAGCGCATGGGTATCCACGCAAAATCCGTTTTTCTTTAAATTATACAGAAGCTCAGCGGTCTGCGGAACATCAAGACCCACCTTTTTAAGCCTCTCTACATCCGAAAAAATCACCTTCGGTACATCGTCTGCGATAATCTCGCCATCGTTCATAACCAGCACTCGGTCGGCGTTCTGCGCCTCCTCCATATAGTGGGTGATAAGCACCACGGTAATGCCCTTTTCCTTATTAAGCCTTATAAGGGTTTCGATTATCTCTGCCCTGCCTTTGGGGTCTAACATAGCGGTGGGCTCGTCAAGCACAAGGCACTCCGGCTGCATAGCAATTATTCCCGCTATGGCTATTCGCTGCTTTTGTCCTCCCGAAAGCCTGTGGGGCGTGGACTCCTTAAAATCCAGCATACCCACCGATTTAAGAGCATCGTTAACCCGCTCCTTAATCTCCTTTGGCGGCACGCCTAAGTTTTCAGGCCCGAAAGCTACATCTTCCTCAACTATAGAAGCGATTATCTGATTATCGGGGTTTTGAAATACCATTCCGACCTTGCTCTTTACCTCAATTTCCCTTTCCTCGTCCTTTGTGTTTATTCCGTCCACAAAAATATCGCCCGAGGTGGGCTTATTAAGGCCGTTAAGCATTTTCGCAAGGGTGGATTTGCCCGAGCCGTTGTGACCGAGTATTACCGTAAAACTGCCCCGCTCGATTTCAAGGCTTAAATCCTTGACGGCGGCAACCACGGCTTCTTCGCCCCTGTAAGCGTCCTCGTTCTTGTATTCATATGTCACGTTTTTTACACTAATTATGCAGTCCATTTTACCTTGTCCAAATCGTAGTATTGCCCGCAGGCAGGCTTATCCCTTTATCCGAAATATGAAGTCCTATTTCATCGGTATAAACCTTTCCTCCTCGGTCTTTCACAACATACCGCTGTACCATAAAATTCAGTATTGTGGGGGAAAGCCCGCCTGTATAAGAGTTTAGAAAGAAGAACGCCGCATTATCTGAAAGAAGCTTTCCCGTTTCACTTAAAAGCTCCGCCAACTGCTGTTCAAGCTTCCAAACCTCCCCGTCAGGCCCTCTGCCGTAGGAGGGCGGGTCCATTATCACCGCATCATACTTGTTTCCCCGCCGTATCTCCCGCTTTACAAACTTTAAGCAGTCGTCTACAAGCCAGCGCACAGGGGCTTCAGCAAGCCCGCTGGCCGCAGCATTTTCCTTTGCCCACTGCACCATACCCTTTGAGGCATCAACATGGGTGACCTTTGCCCCCGCCTTTAAGCAGGCAAGGGTCGCCGCTCCCGTGTAAGCAAAAAGGTTTAATACCGAAAGCTGTCGGTTTTCCTTTTCTATAAGCTGTCTTGCTAAAGTCCAGTTGACCGCCTGCTCGGGGAAAAGACCTGTGTGCTTAAAGCCCATCGGTTTTAAGCGGAAGGTAAGCCCCTCGTAATTTACGCTCCAAACATCGGGTACAGGTTTTAACACCTCCCAACGCCCGCCGCCGCTCTGGGAACGGTGATAAACTGCGTTTGCGGTTTTCCAGCGGCTGTCCCTTCTTTCGCCCGACCATATTATCTGCGGGTCGGGGCGAATAAGCACAATATTTTTCCAGCGTTCAAGCCTTTCGCCCGAATCGGCGTCTATAAGCTCGTAATCGTCAAAGTCCGTGACGGTTCTCATTTAAGCCTTCCCTTCAATAACCTTTGCAACATTCTTTGCAAGGCTCTTAATCTCGGCAATATTCTCGCCCTCAAGCATTACGCGTATAAGGGGCTCGGTTCCCGACGCCCTTACCAAAATTCTGCCTCGGCTGCCCAAGGTCTTTTTAACATTTTCAATAGTATTTTTAATATCTTCGTCTGTGTCAAGCTTTGCCTTAAGCTCGGCGGGAGCTTTGATATTAACGAGGGTCTGGGGTAATACCGTCATAACTGAGGCAACCGCCGAGGCGGATTTTCCGCTTCTTTTAAGAATAGCCGCTAATATTGCGCCCGAAAGCTGACCGTCCCCTGTTGTAGCAAAGTCTCTGAATATAATATGTCCCGACTGCTCGCCGCCTATCTTATAATCATGCTTTACCATTTCCTCAAGCACATAGCGGTCGCCTACCTTGGTCTCTTTCACGGCAATTCCGTTATGCTCCGCAAAATGCTTAAAGCCCAAGTTGGTCATAACCGTAACAACGGCGGTTTCGTCCTTTAAAACGCCTCGGTTTTTCATATCAAGCGCAAAAACGGCTATCATACGGTCGCCGTCAATAAGCTTTCCGTTCTCATCGAGAGCCAAACAGCGGTCGGAGTCGCCGTCAAACGCAAGGCCTAAATCAACCTCGTGGCCGTTTACATAGTCAACGAGGTCGTCCATATGTGTAGAGCCGCAACGGGCGTTAATATTTACGCCGTTCGGGCTGTCGTGCATCATATGTACCTGAGCTCCGAGCCTTGTAAACAGCTTTTCGGCGGTGTAGGACGCACAGCCGTTTGCGCAGTCAATAGCAATCTTAAGCCCCGAAAGGTCAGCGTTTACCGACTCTGCAAGGTGGTCAATATACAAATCAACGTAGTCGTAGCGCATAAATACACTGCCGACATCTCCGCCCACGGGGAACTCAATAGGGCTCATATCGTCAAGCACAAGCGCCTCAATTTTCTCCTCCAAAGCGTCGGGCAGCTTAAAGCCGTTGGAATCAAATATCTTAATTCCGTTATATTCGCAGGGATTGTGGGATGCGGAAATCATAATTCCCGCATCGGCCTGCCTATCCTTTACAAGATACGCAACAGCAGGTGTAGGTACAAAGCCCACAAGCACAACATCGGCACCAACCGAGCAAAGCCCTGCCGCAAGTGCCATTTCAAGCATATTTGAAGAAACACGGGTATCCTTGCCGATAAGCACCTTGGGCTTTTCGGTGGTCTTCTCGGTCAGCACATACGCCGCTGCTCTGCCTATATTTGTAGCAAGCTCGCAGGTTAGCTCTTTATTGGCAATACCTCTCGCCCCGTCTGTTCCGAATAATCTTCCCATAATTTTCTCTCCTTATATTCTTTAAAATATAGTTTGCTGAGCGGAGCTTTCCCCGCCCCGCGGAATACCTAAATGGTCATAAGCAAGAGCCGTTACGCATCTGCCCCGCGCAGTCCTTGTTAAAAAGCCTATCTGCATTAAGTAAGGCTCGTAAACATCTTCAATAGTGACCGATTCCTCGCCCAACGCCGCCGCCAAGGTGTCAAGCCCCACAGGGCCGCCTTGATAATTATTAATAATGGTGGTAAGCATTTTGCGGTCGAAATCGTCAAGTCCCAATTCATCAATTTCAAACCTTGTAAGTGCGGCTCTCGCCACCTCCTCGGTGATTTCGCCGTTATACTCGACCTCGGCAATATCCCGCACACGCTTTAAAAGGCGGTTTGCAATTCGAGGTGTTCCCCGTGAGCGTGAAGCTATTTCCAAAGCTCCGTCCCTTTCAATGCCGATACCCAGTATCCCCGCAGAACGGGTGATAATCTTCGCCAAATCCTCGGGAGAGTAAAGTTCCAGCCTTAACAGTACGCCGAAACGGTCTCGAAGCGGTGCTGTAAGCTGACCCGAACGGGTTGTGGCCCCTACAAGGGTAAAGTGGGGCACATCAAGCCTTATGGAACGGGCGGAGGGGCCTTTACCGAGAATTATATCAAGGGAAAAGTCCTCCATAGCGGGGTACAGAATTTCCTCAACATTGCGGGAAAGGCGGTGTATCTCGTCAATAAAGAGCACATCACCCTCGTTAAGTGAGGTGAGTATCGCCACCAAGTCCCCCTGCTTTTCGATAGCGGGACCCGAGGTGACCCGCAGGTTTACCCCCATTTCCTTTGCAATAATACCCGAAAGGGTGGTTTTACCAAGCCCCGGAGGACCGTAAAGCAAAACATGGTCAAGCGTTTCGTGACGGCCCAAAGCCGCCTTAATATATATACTTAAATTTTCCTTAACCTTACCCTGCCCGATATATTCATTTAAAGATTTAGGTCTAAGGCTTAATTCCGCATCGTCCTCGTTGTAATTATACTCAGGCGAGACTATGCGGTTTTCAAAATCCATTTCCTGCTCAATCAAGAATTATATCCCCCTTGCAAGAGTTTTAAGTGCCTGTTTAATGAGTTCCTCGGCAGATAGCGTTTGGTCAAGCTTACCAACGGCTAAAGAAGCTTCCGACTTTGTATAGCCAAGGGACACAAGCGCCGCAACTGCTTCAGCCGAATTTCCGTTTACGGTAGCGTTACCAACCGCCCTTAAATCTATGCCGTTATCGATTTCGAGTGAGCCCACCTTATCCTTTAACTCAAGCACAATCCTTTGTGCAAGCTTAATACCCACACCCGCCGCAGCTGTAAGCGCCTTTGCGTCTCCGCTTGCTATGTAAACGGTAAGGCTTGAAGCGCTAAACTCCGAAAGCATCGATATTCCTATTTTAGCGCCCACTCCGTTAACCGAGGTTATAAGCTTAAAGGCGTTTAGTTCCTCTTCCTCAAAAAAGCCATACAAATCAAGTGCGTCCTCACGTACCGCAAGATAAGTGTAAAGAAAAATCTCTTCCCCCTTTTGCGGGAGCTTATAAAGGGTGTTTTTTGTTACGGCACAGCGAAACCCAACCCCGCCGCACTCAACCACAGCGGAGGTATTATCTGTATAAATAAGCCTGCCTCTTAAAGATGATATCATTTATTTTCACTCCAAAGTTTTGAATAAGCCGAGCCCGAATAATGCCCGTGGCAAACGGCTAAAGCCAGCGCATCGGCGGTGTCGTCGGGCTTGGGAACCTTTTGTAAATTTAAAAAGCTCTTAACCATTTCCATAACCTGCCGTTTTTCTGCTCTGCCGTATCCCGTTATAGACTGCTTTACCTGAAGCGGTGTGTACTCAAAAACAGGAATACCGCTGTTTTCGGCGGCAAGCACTATCACGCCCCTCGCCTGGGCTACATCAATAGCCGTTGTGGTGTTGGTATTAAAATAAAGCTTTTCAACCGACATTTCATCAGGCTTAAACCTTTCAATAACGGTTATCATATCGTTATATATATCCTTAATTCTCTTCGGGAAAGGAACGCCCGCCGCAGTTGTGATAGCGCCGAAGCCTACGGTTTTGAAGCGGTTTTTATCGTAATCCACAACACCGTAGCCTATCGTTGCGTAACCCGGGTCTATGCCTAAAATTCTCAAGGCTCTGCCTCCAAAGCATAATATGACATTATATTTATAGACAATTATATCATAAATAATAAAATACATCAACATTTTTATGAAGCAAAGCCCTAATTTTCCGATTTTTTCAAAAAGCGAGTATTTCTGAGGAAAAACGAGAAAAAACGAGCATTTAAGAGTTTTTCAAAATTCAGCTCAAAATTCATTAGAAAACTGTAGAAAAAACGCAAATTATACTTGACATTTAAAGCTTTTCATTGTATAGTCTTTAATTAGTTGAACATAAAAAACTTAATATGTTTAATGAAGGCATCTGTGTAGAGAGCGGTTTCAGATTTTATGCCGTAGTTTCGGGGTGTGAAGCACTTCAGAAAACTATGAAAAACCCTTTGTTCAGGGCATATTACGAAGAAGCTGCGGGTATCGCACAGGGTAGATTTTGCGGCACGCACTTTGCCGTAAAAATCGGAATATTATTCTTGTGTCGACATTTGAGTGTTGAACAAAGGGGGATGCTTTTATGGAAAAAGAAAATATCGTAGAGCTAAAAAACATTTCGGTCGCTTTTGACGGCGAGCAGGTCTTGGACGGACTAAACCTTGAAATCAAGGATAAGGAGTTTATCACTCTGTTGGGACCGTCGGGTTGCGGAAAGACCACAACCTTAAGGCTTATCGCAGGCTTTTTGGAGCCTGATTCGGGCGATGTTTTGTTTGGAGGCGAAAAAATCAATGGTGTTCCTTCCTACAAACGGCAGGTAAACACCATTTTTCAGCGTTATGCGCTGTTTCCGCACCTTAATGTTTATGAAAACATCGCTTTCGGTCTGCGGGTGAAAAAACGCCCCGAAAAGGAAATCAAGGAAAAGGTTGCGGAGATGTTAAGACTCGTAAACTTAGCGGGGCTTGAAAAGCGTCATATTGACACCCTTTCGGGCGGTCAGCAGCAAAGGGTTGCTATAGCCAGAGCTATCGCCAATCACCCGAAGGTACTGCTTCTTGACGAGCCCCTCGCCGCACTCGATTTAAAGCTTCGTAAGGATATGCAAAAGGAGCTAAAAAAGATTCAGCAGCAGTTGGGGATTACATTTATATTCGTAACCCACGACCAAGAGGAAGCCCTTACTATGTCCGACCGAGTAGTGGTAATGGACGGCGGTAAAATCCAGCAGGTGGGCTCTCCGCAGGATATATATAATGAACCGCAGAACGCCTTTGTGGCGGACTTTATCGGCGAATCAAACATTGTAGACGGTAACATGCTTCGGGATTATTTTGTTGAATTTTCAGGGCAGAAATTCGACTGTCTTGATAAGGGTTTTGCCGAAAATGAGTTGGTCGATGTTGTGGTGCGCCCCGAGGATGTGGATATTGTAGCCCCCGAAAAAGGAATGCTTAAGGGACAGGTTACCTCGGTGGCATTCTTAGGTGTGCATTACGAGATTATTGTTGACATCGGCGGCTTTAAGTGGATGATTCAAACTACCGACGAGCATTTTGTAGGGGATAATGTAGGTCTCTATATTGAGCCTGACGCTATTCATATAATGAAAAAGTCCAGGTATTCGGGACTTTACGGTGACTATTCCTCCTACAGCGAGGAAATGGACGAAATGAACGAAATGGCGGAGGAAGCGGCAAAATGAAAACTTCTTTAGGCAAGAGGTTGCTTAATGCCCCCTGTGCTGTATGGTCGGCAATATTTATTATTGTCCCGCTGTTTATTGTTCTTTACTATACTTTTTTAGACCAAGACGGCGGTTTCACCTTTGCAAACATATATGAATTAGCACAGTATAAGGGCGTTTTTATAACCTCAATAATATATGCTTTGGTTGCAACGGCAATCTGCCTGTTGCTAGCCTACCCTTTCGCCTACTTCTTAACAAAATCCTCTGTAAGCTCTCAAAAAATGATGGTTCTGCTTGTTATGCTTCCCATGTGGATGAATCTGCTTATAAAAACCTATTCTTGGACCGTGATTTTGGATAACAACGGTGTTTTAAACAGATTGCTTAACCTCTTGGGATTCGGAAGCATTAAATTAATGGGGACTCCGGGTGCCGTAATACTCGGTATGGTATACGACTATATCCCATATATGATTTTACCTATTTACACCACCATTTCAAAAATAGATAATTCTCTTCTCGAAGCGGCGGAGGATTTGGGCTCAAATGCCTTTTCCAAGCTTAAAAGGGTTGTTGTGCCTTTAAGTATACCCGGCGTTCTTTCGGGTATTACCATGGTCTTTGTCCCCTCTATCAGCACATTCTACATCTCGCAAAAGCTCGGTAACGGAATGATACTTTTAGTGGGCGATATTATTGAAACCCAGTTTAAAATACCCAACTATCCGTTAGGTGCTTCAATGTCTTTGGTGCTTATGATATTCATTATTATAAGTATTGCCATAATGAATAAATTCGGCGATTCTGACAGTGGAGGTGTTATGATATGAGCATTCTCCGTAAAATATTTATCGCCTTAATGTTAGTGTTCTTATATGCACCGCTTTTGGTAATGACCTTTTTTTCCTTTAACAGCTCAAGCAGCACCTCTGTTTTTGAGGGTTTCTCCCTTAAATGGTACGAACAGCTGCTTTATGACAGTGAATCTATTTCCGCCCTACAAAACACCCTTATTTTAGCCGTGCTTTCGGCTGTTATAGCAACTGTATTGGGTACTGTTGCGGCTGTGGGAATATACAAAATGAAAAAGGGCATTTTAAAAACCACTATGACCACCGTTACAAACATCCCTATGATGACACCCGAAATTGTAACAGGTGTCTCACTTATGCTTTTGTTTGTATTTATGGCAAGCTTGGTGGGCAAAAAAGAGGCTTTAGGCTTTGGAACAGTGCTTTGTGCCCATATAACCTTTAACCTGCCCTATGTTATACTCAATGTACTACCTAAATTAAAGCAAACAGATTCCCATCTGTCCGAAGCGGCCGAGGATTTGGGATGTACCCCTGTCAAGGCATTTTTAAAGGTTGTTTTACCTGCAATCTACCCCGGAATTTTTACAGGCTTTATAATGTCCTTTACCCTCTCGCTTGACGATTTCGTTATAAGCTACTTTACATCGGGAACAGCCTTCCAAACCCTGCCTATCCGCATTTATTCAATGACCAAAAAAACGGTTAAACCGACTATGTACGCCCTTTCTACCATAATCTTTTTAACCGTTCTGATACTGCTTATACTCGTAAATCTTTCCAAGAGCGAAAACAAAAAATCAAAGCTCAGGCCCCGTCTTATGAAAATGGCTTCGGTTGCGGTTTGTGTAGTTATCGTTGCCGCAATGACGGGTATATCCCTTATAAGCCGCAATCTTAAAAACACCAGCACCGCAGTTGTGTCCGAATACAACAGAGACCTTGCGGGTACCACACTTAATGTGTACAACTGGGGAGAATACATTTCCGACGGCACAGATGACACACTCGATGTCAACGCCGCATTCGAAAAGCTTACAGGAATTAAGGTTAATTACAGCTACTTCGAAAGCAACGAAGAAATGTATGCAAAAATCAAGGCAGGCTCCTCTGCTTATGATATAATTATTCCGTCAGATTATATGATACACCGAATGATTAAGGAAAATATGCTTAAAAAGTTGGATTTTTCTAAAATTTCAAACTACTCATATATTGACGAAAGCTATAAAAATCTTTATTTCGACCCAAATAATGAGTATTCCGTACCTTATAATGTAGGAATGGTAGGACTTATTTATAACTCAAAAATCGTTACCGAAAAGCCTGACAGCTGGGAGGTTTTATTCGACAGCCGATATGCCGGAAATATCCTTACCTTTAACAACTCAAGAGACGCCTTCGGAATAGCACAGTTTGCTTTGGGGCTTGATATCAACAGCAGTAATAAGGATGACTGGACTAAAGCCGCAGATAAGCTTATTGAACAAAATAAGGTGTTACAGGCAAGGGTTATGGACGAGGTATTTAATAAAATGGAATCGGGCAACGCCGCCCTTGCTCCTTATTATGCAGGTGATTTTTACACCATGAAAGAGGCAAATGATGACCTTGAATTCGTTTACCCAAAGGAAGGTACAAACATTTTTGTAGATTCTGTTTGTGTGCCTCAAACCGCACAAAACTATGATGCGGCTATGATTTATATAAACTTCCTGTTAGAGCCCGAGGTTGCTTTGGCAAATGCAGAATATATCTGCTATGCTTCACCTAATACTTCTGTTATAAACAATGAGGAATATTCCTTTAAGGATGACCCCATACTTTACCCACCTGAAGAATTCAAAATCAAAACACAGTATTATCACGATTTGGACCCTGAAATCAGAAACCATTACGAGTCACTTTGGACCAAGGTCAGAATTTCATAAACCGAGCGAGGCTGTCTTAAGACAGCCTCGTTTTATTGTAAACGCAAATACTCCTTTAAAATTTCAAGTCCCCGCCTTTCAAGGCGGTTTACCGCCTGTCTTGTTATACCGAGTCTCCCTGCTATTTCCGCATCGGAATAACCGTATATGTACTTTAAAATCAGCGACACTCTCTGCCTTTCATTAAGCTGTCTCATTGCATCCCCAAGAGTAAGAGAGCCTTCAAGCTCCTCTGTGCAGTAAGCTCTGTCGTATAGCTCGCACAATTCAAGCATATGTCTGTGTTTTTTCTTTGAAAGCGCAATGTATTTGTTTCGTATAGAGGCGGCAATATATCTGTTAAGCTGCTCTGTATCATCCGATAAAAATTTATCAGTATCAAGGGAATATATAAGCTCCAGTAAAAAAACCGTCAGCTCCTGTCCCGCATCATCATATCCGAGTTTAATTTCAAAATGGTGTATAAGCCCCGCAAAGGCCCCGTAAATCTCACAAAAGCGGGACATATCCTTGTTTTTAATCTCATTTGCAATATCCAAAAGCTCTCTGTTACACATTATTAATCTCCCTTTCTCTTACAGAAAGAAAAAGGCAGTCGATTTGTAAACTTATTTATTGCAAAAATTTTATAAAAAAGTTTCCGCCTTTCTCTCTTGGGGAATTTTACATATTTAGTGCGAAAAGATTATATTTTTGAGAGTAAGCCGTACTTTAAAGGGAGCAAAACGCAAAAATAATGCTTTTTTTGTAGATAAAAGTTATATATTGACATTTAATAATATATATTGTATAATATTGCCAAAATAAGTCAAAAAAATTTAATGCTCGGTTTTCAAGAAGGCAATAGCGTGAAAAATCACGCCAAAAATAATAAAGACACCTGTTTCTCGCCTTTGTTAACAAAGGCAACCGAAACAGATGCGATATAATAATCACCATTTGGTTGATTATTCGTCGCATTTTGTGTCTTGGAAAGAAATGGTGATTATTATGAGAATAGCATTGTGCGACGCAGACTCTTCTGCCATAAAAACCACAAAACTAATTATATACGAATATGCAAATCTGCACGGATTAGAGCTTTTAGTAGAGGAATACTCTTCTGGGAGTGAACTGCTGATTAATAAAATTAAATATCAGCTAATTATACTTGACTACAATACAAGTGACTTGAACGGACTTGAAACCGCAAGGATCTTAAGAGAGAGCAATCCTGCCTGCACAATAATTTTCCTAAGCTCATATAAAGGGTTTATAATCGAATCTTTTAAGGTTAATCCCTTCCGATTTTTATTAAAGCCCCTTGAAAAATCCCTCCTGTTCTCCACTCTGGACGATTTTTTTAAATACCGAAGCGATAACCGTCCGCTTCTGATAAAGGACGGCGGCGACACATTTTGTCTGAGCGCAAACGAGATATTCTACCTTGAAGCGGATAACAAGAATTGTTTTATAAGTCTTAGAAATAAAAAAATTCATTGCCGCAAAACTATGGCACGGGTATACTGTGAACTGCCGAAGCAACATTTCGGTAAAATAAACCGTGCATATGTCGTTAATTTTAATTACATTTCAGGATATAACAGAGATGCCGTCACCCTTAGAAATGGTGAACAGCTCCATGTGGGACGTTGCTACTTTAAAAGCTTTAGAGAGGAATTTCGGGAGTTTTTTGACGCTCAGGAGCTGTAAAATAGAAAATAATTCCGTTTTTTTGCCCAAACAGTTGATTTTATCGAAAAAAAAAGGTATCATATAAAGGGAAAAAATAACTCGGAGGAAAAAATGTTAGAATTAAAAAATATTTCCTTCAGCGCCGAAAACGAAACGGGCGAAAAGGAAATTCTAAAAAACATCAATCTTAAAATTGACGAAAGCTTTGTTGTGATAACAGGTCCAAATGGCGGCGGTAAATCTACACTTGCAAAGATTATTGCGGGAATAATCACCCCCGTTTCGGGACAGATTCTGCTTGACGGCGAGGATATTACTCACCTTTCCATTACCGAGAGAGCAAAAAAAGGAATAAGCTTTGCATTTCAACAGCCGGTGCACTTTAAAGGGCTTACGGTTTATGACCTTATGGGTCTTGCCTCAGGAAAGGAAATCGGGATTAATGAGGCCTGCGACTACCTTTCGCAGGTGGGTCTTTGTGCAAGGGATTATATAAACCGTGAGGTCAACTCCTCCCTTTCGGGCGGCGAGCTTAAGAGAATAGAAATTGCCACGGTACTCGCTCGTTCTTCAAAGGTCACCATTTTTGACGAGCCCGAGGCAGGTATAGACCTTTGGAGCTTTGGGAATTTAATTAAGGTATTTGAAAAAATGCACAATACCTTAGGCGGAAGTATTATCATAATTTCCCATCAGGAACGTATCCTTAATATTGCAGACAAGATTGTTGTTTTAGGTAACGGCGAGCTTAGAGCTACGGGCGCTAAGGATGAAATTCTGCCCGAGATTTTAGGTACAGTTGACAGCGGCTGTAAAATACTTGCCGACAATGTAAAGGGGGCGCACTGATGAACAGCACGGAATTAGAACTTTTAAAGATTATTGCCGATATGGAATCTTCACCCTACGGCGCATATAATATCAGGTCTAACGGTCAGCTTGCCGACCGCCATATAACCGAAAACATTGACATTAAAACCAAAACCGACCGCCCGGGTATCGATATTATAATAAAAGCGGGAACTGTAGGCGAAACTGTACACATTCCCGTAATTATCAGCGAAACAGGTATTAATGACCTTGTATATAACGATTTTATAATCGGTGAAAATGCCGATGTAACTATAATCGCAGGTTGCGGAATACACAACTGCGGTGAAAAGGAATCCCGCCATGACGGTATTCACACCTTCTTTGTGGGCAAAAACGCCAAGGTTAAATACATCGAAAAGCACTACGGCGAGGGCGACGGCAACGGCGAAAACAATATGAATCCCACCACCGTTGTAAATATCGCCGAGGGGGGTTATATGGAAATGGATTCCGCCCAAATAAAGGGTATTGACTCCACAAACCGTGTAACCAAGGCCCGCCTTTCTGACGATGCTTCCCTTGTGATACACGAAAAAATTATGACCCACGGCAGGCAAACCGCAGAGACCGACTTTACAGTAGACCTTGACGGTAAAAATTCCAGTGCTAATGTTGTATCACGCTCGGTTGCAAAGGACAACTCCTTCCAGCGTTTCCTTTCTAAAATCAACGGAAACAATGTATGCAGCGGTCATACCGAGTGCGATGCAATTATTATGGATAATGCCAAGGTAACCGCCATACCCGAAATTACCGCTAACAGCATTGATGCTTCGCTTATTCATGAGGCGGCAATCGGCAAAATAGCGGGCGACCAGCTTATAAAGCTTATGACCTTAGGCCTTACCGAAGCTGAGGCCGAGGAACAGATTATTAACGGATTTTTGAAATAATATGTATTTCGGGGCTTAAAAAAGCCCCGATTTATTCAAATCGTTATCGTGAATGACGGTGATATATTTAATTGAGGAAGCTTCGCAAATCATTGTACTGCAGCACCTATAAAGCTTGAGTACAATGTAGTCCGCTCCCACATTTAAGAGTATTCCTATTCGATTTTCAAGACAGCCCCCTATAAGGGACTCCACCCGTACCAGCTTCCCCACCATAGTGTTAAGAAAAGCGGGCATATATGCCGTATCGGTAAGGCAAATATCATTGTATTTACTTGCCCTTTCCACCGTCACCCTGCTTTCTGTCCTGTTATCGCTTTTTTTAAGATAATCCTCGTAATATTTTAAATCCTTTTCACCCGTAATCGGGCAGGGAAAATTATGTTCCATAGTTGACACTCCCGATATATATTATTTTGTTACAGTATATGAGACAAACCATACTTTTGCTAAAGGAAAGGCGGAATTTATATGTCTACACCCCATATAGGCGCCGAAAAAGGGGACTTTGCTGATACCGTGCTTATGCCGGGCGACCCGTTGCGTTCAAGGTTTATTGCCGAAAATTTCTTAAATAATGCAAAGCTTGTAAATGATGTCCGAGGTGTTCAGGGCTACACGGGACTTTATAAGGGCGAAAAAATCTCTGTAATGGCAAGCGGTATGGGTATGCCCTCAATCGGTATTTATTCCTATGAGCTTTACAATTTTTTCGGTGTTGAAAATATAATACGGGTGGGCTCTGCCGGCTCTTACCGTGCTGATGTTAAGCTTCGTGATATAGTTTTGGCACAGGCCGCCTGCACCGATTCAAATTTTGTAAAGCAATTCAGTCTTCCCGGGGACTTTTCCCCTATTGCCGATTTTGGTCTGCTTACAAAGGCAGTTTCTAAGGCTAAGGCTTTAGGTCTCAACTGTCATATAGGAAATGTCCTTTCCAGCGACCGCTTTTACGGCGACAGTAAAGGGCTCCCCGATTGGAGACAGCCTGTGTCTCTCTGGGCAAAAATGGGAGTATTGGCGGTTGAAATGGAGGCGGCGGCACTTTATATGAACGCCGCAAGGGCTGGAAAACGGGCGCTCTGCATCTGCACGGTTTCCGATTCCCTTATAACTGGCGAAGAAACCACCGCCGAGGAAAGACAAAGCTCCTTTACCGATATGATAAAGCTTGCCCTTGAAACCGCAACTTCAATTTAGGTGATAAAAATGTCAGTCAAAGAACGCTTACTGCCGCTGCTTCAAGCCTGCGGCAGGGATTATCTTTCGGGTGAAGACACCGCAAAGCTTTTAGGTGTCAGCCGAAATGCCATTTGGAAGGCGGTTTCCTCCCTTAAAAAGGAGGGCTATAATATAGAGTCCGTAACCAACAGAGGCTACCGCTTAATGAATAGCGGCGATATTCTCTCCCCTTCCGAAATTGAAAATAATCTAACCGAGCTTAAAGGGAAGCTTGATATCAAGGTAAAGGAAACCGTCACCTCTACAAACGCCTTATTAAAAGAAAAAGCCGCTTTAGGCGCACCCGAGGGGACGGTTTTAATAGCCCTTAAGCAAACTGCGGGAAGAGGCCGATTTCAGCGGAGCTTCTTCTCCCCTTCAGACAGCGGTATTTATATGAGTATTTTGCTTCGCCCGAGTATTCCCGCCGAAAACGCCGTGCTTATAACCACAGCTGCTGCGGCTGCAGTAGCAGAAGCGGCAGAGAATTTAAGCGGCAGGAAAACGGATATTAAATGGGTTAATGATGTGCTTATTGATGGTAAAAAAATCTGCGGAATACTTACCGAAGCCTCACTTAACATAGAAAGCGGCACTCTTGATTACGCAGTTATAGGAATAGGTCTTAATGCCTATGAGCCAAAGGGCGGTTTCCCCGATGAAATTAAAGATATCGCAGGAGCAATCTTTAAGGAGCAAAATGACGGACTTCGCAGTAAGCTTACTGCGGCTGTGCTTGAAAGCTTTTTTAAGTACTACAAGGATATTTCCGAGCGAAAATATCTTAAAGCTTACCGTGAGCGCTGTATAGTTCTCGGCAAACAAGTTAATATCATATCATCTTCGGGTTCATCTCCCGCCCTTGCCCTTGATATTGACGAAAATTGTCATCTTAGGGTAAAATATCCGAATGGTGAGGAAACACTTCTCTCCTCAGGAGAAGTCAGTATAAAAATTTAATCATCTTCTCATCTTTTTTAAATTAAACTCTTGCATAGTTAATTCATATGTGATAAAATTATTTGTGT
>JAEIGA010004024.1_pt1 | contig 22779 bp, 17 predicted proteins | sample 9270691 | NCBI WGS metagenome assembly JAEIGA01 (sample SAMN17057246, study PRJNA624740) | gut metagenome | biome: biome; isolation source: fecal sample | host: Bos grunniens | place: China: Xizang | collected 2019 | reverse complement strand
GATTGAATGGAAACTTTATACTTTCCTTCAACCATATTAGGTAGATGATAAACGCCCTCTGCATCAGATGTTGCAGTTACGTTAATCTCAGGCAAAACGATAGCCGCAAACGGAACAGGATACTTCTCTGTTGCATCAGCAGTCGCTACTGAGAAAATCTGCCCGGAAACGTTTACCCTTGCCTTGTTCTGCGCTGCGGCGTCAATACAGAAACTGAACACCAACGCTAAGAACAAACTGAATGAAAATAGTTTTTTCATAGGCATAATTTTAAAAATTAATATAGATTGATTTGGTTAGAATTTTTTATTAAAATATAATTAACTATTAAAGAAACGGTTGACCAAAAAGAGAATACGAACAATTTGTACATTGCTGAGCCATTATCTCATTAGAAGCATTATCCACAGCTATTGCCCAAAGGTCACTATCACATACTGGACAGAACTCACCAGTTGAGATAAATTCTACCCTATAATTATATGTATATGAAGCATCAGTATGAGAAAATTGATCAGCATAAACATAGGAAATCATTGAGCAAACAAGAAAAAAAACAATTAAAAGTTTTTTATAATTAAAAATTGTTTTCATAAAACTTATTGAAGATTAAATTTAAATTGCAAATATTAATTGTTTGTACAACATTCTCAAATACATTTTATATGCAATCAAATAGAATTTGAATATAAAATGTCATACAGGCATTTAATTAAAAATGGAACTAAGAACAAAACTCTCACAAAAAGAACCTGTATGGTAATACAACCACACAGTTAGCACAGAAAAGTGCATAGGAGGTCCGGTGTTGCTCCCCGTCGCAGCCAAAAATGGGAAATGTCACAGATAATATCCGTAACAACACTGCTTGAAACTGAACAAAAATCATCAGAAAGAGGAAGAAGAGCCAAAATCTCCACAAGATATAGAGAAGGAGCCTGCAAATTATCCTCGTTGCTGTAGTTTACACCATCCATTGAGTAGACTGAGTCACCGCAACATTTGCGTTGCTTTATAGTATAAACACCTTCCAAGTCTTCTGCTTCATCAGTATGATTGATATATGCTTTTTGCGAATTGTGTGTATAAGCATTTAATATTGAAGAAGTTGTCTTGAAGGTTTTAGAGCAGCAACAATGACTCAAAGTAAAGCCGGCTGTACCAAAAATGTACGCGAACATTACTGATATAATCATTATATATTTGATTACTGCTTTCATCAATTATCAATTTGTTGCCTAAAAAATCTGGAAACAATTATACATATCAATTCCAAAAGTAACACAAAAAAACAAGATTACAAAATATTTCAACAATTAATTATTAACCAATAATCAACAGTATCGGATATGGAAGTGCCGAATTTATAGAGAATACGCATTTGACTATAGTTTTGATGGGCAACAAATCAAAACAACACACCCCGCCAATCTGCTTTTGAATTGACAGGGTGCGCCCGACTTAACCTAAACTTAAAAAACTATTTCGTATAAATAACAACACAGTTTGTTAAAAGTTCAGTAAATTATAATTATTTACAATTTTTCCACATCGGAAACTGAAAGTCCTGTACATTCTGCTATGAGCAAAAGATCCAACCCTTTATTTTTCATTGATTTGGCTATTTGAAGATTGCGGTCTGCAATTCCTTGTTCAAGACCCTGTTCAAGACCCTGCTGAATTCCTTGCTGAATACCCTGTTGAAGCCCCTGTTGAATACCCTGTTGAATACCCTGTTGAATACCCTGTTGAATACCCTGTTGAAGCCCCTGCTCAAGTCCTTGTTTGGTACCTATGTCAATACCTTGGATAATGCCCTTTTCTATTGCATAATCCAAACAGGCATGGTTGTCTCTATACCTTTTAAGACGTGCCTCATATTGTGCTTTGTCAGTTTTGGAAAGGGAAGCCAAATTCGCCTCCTCCAATACATTTAGAAATGTATCACGTATCTCCTGATTGAGACCATGCTCATAAACCTCACGTTTCAGTTCCTCAATTGTTTTCATACCTCTCTTCATTTGCAATAGCAAAAATAACAACTTTTCGTACAACTCGTTGCACTCTTCAATACTTTTTGCCTGTAAACATGGAAGTTGAAGCATTATTATATGAATCCGGTCAGTAAGGATATTTGCAGTTTGCGGCTCACACAAGAGAAAATCCCTTCGCAAAACAGGTTCCGGTTCATAAGCAAAATTCATAAGACAAATACTGTAAACCTTGTCAATTTCATAGTTCCACTCCTTTCCAACTTGCCCCATCTGATCAATAAGCCTGCATGTGTAATAAAGCATTCTGTTTCTAATATATCTCAAATCAGCATTTTGAACCTCAATAAGAAACCTGGTTCCATCCTCATCTTTACATAGAATATCAAAAACACACTCGCGTCCATCAGCATCAGTTGGAATTGATTCGTTATTAAGAAATTGTAAATCCACAAGAGGTGATTCCAACTCCAACAGAATATTGAGAAAAACTATAAGATTACCCTTATTGCGTTCAGTGCCAAACAGATACTTAAAGCCCCAATCAACAAATGGATTCATTACATTGCACAGATGATCATGAGATCCAACACCTGCGCACAATTGCGTCACTTTTCTTTCACACTTTTTCATAATCTCTATATTTTAAATGGTTAAGCAGCATTTGGAACGACAGATAGAATCTCAAACCTATATAGTGTGCATTTATAATTGTTAAAGCACAAACCTGATCGCAGAAATCAGCATATCATTCCAAAACCTGCAGAAATTGAGGGACAAAACTATGTAAATGATATAGAAAAGTAATGCAAGCAAGACAAAATTACCTGTTTTACACTAGATTATATTCAATACAAGAATTATGTATAAAAATATGGAAATTGGAGACAGAACTCAACTGGTATAAATAGTAAAATTTACATTTTAAAACGTAAATTCTATAGCAGTAAGAATAAATTTTACCTTTGTAAATAACTATAACCCAACCTTTACTATTGCAACACCATACTCATTGAGTGGAAGATGGATGCAGGTGTCGGGAGAAAGATTGAGAATAATTGACTGGTTGTACCTATTGATTGGGCCTTTTGTTACCTTGGCTGGCGAAGTCATAAGGTGATTTTCAATTGCAATATCTGGAACATATCCAGCAGATGTAGAAAATTCTGCAGGTAACGCCTCCTCTGGCAGAAACGCCAAGTTTTGCATATTGTAATGTCCCGATTTTATACTCCAGAACTCAAACATATGCGCTGGCAAAAGTACAGGCAAAGAGTTTCTTGTTTGTGTAAAATCAACAGCAATAAAGAGAAGTGAGTCGGCACATTTTCTTGCAAACGCAAAGCAACTGCCGGGATCATAACCTTGAGTGTTGAAGTTTGCATACTCCAAATCGTATGTAGAGCCGCTTCTTAAAGCCTCCTCCCCCATTACAGTTGAAAAAAGATGTCGGTATATTGCATAAAGCCTCTTTTCTGCCGGATAGAGACTTTCTTGCACTACCAATGAGTCATGTTGCAGCCCCTTCAAAAACCTCACAACAGAGGGCGCAGAACAGTAATCAAATATAGAGGTACGCCCATCTATGCCACTGAATCCCTCTGAAAGCATGCCACGTTCCCCAAACTCCTGACCAAAGTATATCATAAAAGGGGCACTGTTTAGCATAAGAGAGACTGCAAGTTCCGGAATTGCCTTAAATGGATTGCCTATATTAAAATCTGAAGCTACACGCTGCTCGTCGTGGTTTTCAAGAAAATTGAGCATTGAATATTGCATATTTCCAATACTTTGCCATGAAGCTGTAATGGAGTGTGCAGGGGAATTGCCTTGTGTAATAGCCTTGAGATTGTCATACAGTCCGACTTTATCATACAGATAGTCAAAACCACCCCAATTAAGGTAGGAATCATAAAGAGATGGATTGTATACCTCAGCAACAAATGTCAGATCAGGCTTTACTCTCTTCACCGCCGCAATGGCCCAATGCCAAAACTCAACAGGAACCATCTCTGCCATGTCACATCTGAAACCATCAACACCTTTAGATGCCCAGAAAAGAAGTACATCAAGCATCATCTCCCATGTCTTTGGCCTTGGATCAAAGTGCTTTGTACCTCCGCCACAATAGTCAACTCCATAATTGAGCTTTACCGTCTCATACCAGTCATTGACGCCAGGTTTTGGAGTAAAACAATCATTTCCAGTAGCTTTTGCGGGCTTTTCAATATACTTGACTCTACTCTTTCTCTCAATATCAACTTCCCGACAATCAGCCACACCATCAACATCCCGTGGCAAAATGTTTTCCAAATCCAAATCCTCTCCCCATAAATAATAGAAGTTATTTTGCGGAGAAAATGCAAGATCAGGATTGTCACTCTGTCCAAATGACTCTGGCGGTGTATCTTTTGAAACAATATGGAGCGGTGCAGAGCCATCCAACTCCAATGAACCTGTAACATATGGATTGTAACTCCTCTCTACGGGTAGTGAATCCGAATTATACTCCCTGGCAAGGTGATTCGGCACAAAATCAATTATCACTTTGAGGCCTGCATTGTGGGTACGCTCAACAAGTTGCTCAAACTCCGCCATTCTGTCGGGAACAGAATTGGCAAGATATGGATTTACATCATAATAATCCTTTATTGCATAGGGAGAACCGGCCTCACCCTTAATTACAGACGGATTATCCTTACGTATACCATACTCCTCAAATGAGCTCTTTGTTGCATGTTCAATAATACCTGTGTACCAGACATGTGTAACTGCAAGTTCCTTAAGTTTGTCAAGTACTTTAGGTGTAATGCTGCTGAACTTGCCGGTTCCATTAAAATGGAGAGAGCCTCCGGAAACACAATTTTCATTTGTATTTCCAAAGACTCTCAACAATATTTGATAAATGATAAACTTGCTTGCCTGTCTCATAATTCTAACCAACTTTTATTTTCCGCTCCAGTAATTGCACTGAACCGGTTGATTCAGGCAAGAACCAATTTACCAGTTAAGTATCTTCTTGAAGTCATAATCCTCAGGATTAGCTACATATTGTTTAGCAGCCTCATAATCCTCAGGAGTGATGTAATGCATCAAGTAATCAAAAATCTGCTGTACTTTATCTGTATGGATATTTACACCACGAGGAGGAATCTTGCCTGTCTCAGGATCCTGCATATCCTTCAAGTACAATGATTTTACGTTACCGTTCAAATCAACGTAAACCATACATCCTGTAGTACCCTCAGTAAAGAGTTTGTAAACACCCATACCCAACTGAGAGCAATACATAAGGTCATAAGCAAAAGGTGTAACGCATCTTACCTCATAACCGATCTCAACAGGACGAGACTTAACCTTTATTTTCAATGCATTAAGTTTATTCTCCAACATCTCGTTGAACAACTGAGCCTTAGATACTTTACCAAGCTCTGGATGGCCATGCTCATCGTAAGTGAATTTAACACCGCTTGCCTCAAGCTCTTCGTGGCTCAACTCATGGAACACACCCTCTGAAATCATGATTGCACCGTATGAGATTCCCATGATCTTTCTCTTGATAATTGCAGAAATTGCCATATTGATGATCTTCTCTGCAGTAATCTTTGTTTTGTTGAACATCTCTGGAATTACAATCATAGGATAGTGGCAAGTGGCACCGATACCCAAAGCCAAGTGACCTGCTGAACGGCCCATGGCAGATACTACAAACCAGTTGCCGCTTGTTCTTGCATCCTCATAAATTGTAGAAGCAATCTTTGTACCCTCACCTTTAGCAGAATGGTATCCGAAAGTTGGGATATTCTGTGGAAGAGGAAGGTCGTTATCGATAGTCTTTGGAACGTGGATATTTGCAATAGGATAGTTCTTTGCCTCAAGGAATTTTGCAATTCTGTTTGCAGTTGAAGCAGTATCATCACCACCTACTGTTACCAATAGTTTGATATTATTGTCTTTAAAGAAATCCAAGTTGAAGTTTACCTCAAAATCTTCGTTGGTAGGTTTGTAACGGCTCATCATCAAATATGAACCACCTCTGTTGAAAATCCAGTCTGCAGTTACAAAATCCAACTCACAGAAATTCGGATTTTTTGAAAATAGGCCTTTATAACCTCCGTGAAGACCTAGGACCCTGTAGTCGTTCTGAATAAATGTCTTTGCTATACTGCCTACAACAGTATTCATTCCTGGTGCTGGACCACCACCTGTTAGAATTACAATTGATTGTTTCATTATCTTAAAAACCTCTTTTAAATTCGGGCGCAAATTTATCATAAATAATTAAAAAATGCCTACTTTTGTTTAATAATTTTTATTGAAGTGAAAAAATCAGAGGCAAAAAAGAGAATTATCCTGCTCTCCAATGAGCTTAAAATGCACAATTACAACTATTACGTGCTCAACAATCCTGTAATTACAGATTTTGAGTATGATATTCTCATGCATGAACTGCAGGAACTTGAAAAGCTCTTTCCAGAGCTGGCTGTAGCCGATTCTCCTACACAGCACGTTGGCAGCGACCTCTTCTCTGATTACAATTTGATACAAAAAGCAGCCGTCAGCACAAATGGGAATCCTGCTATTCCCGACAGCCCGTCTCACCCTCAGGATGCTCCTCTCACATCATTTGCACAATTCAAGCACAAATATCCGATGCTATCATTGGGCAACACATACGAGATAGATGAGTTATATGCATTCAATGAGAGGATTATGAAGGGCACATCCGATGGACTTTCAGATTCAGTCACCTACAATTGCGAGCTCAAATTTGACGGTACGGCAATCTGCCTTACCTACAGAAACGGCAAACTGTTCAGAGGACTGACTCGTGGCGATGGAACCACCGGTGACGATGTAACGCTTAATATTCTCAAAATTGCCTCAATACCCAAAGAACTGAAATCATCTGACTCATTTTACAGGCAAAATAAAACAGACATCAACTCCTCAGATGTGGAAAGCGCTCAAAAACAGAGCTGGATACAGTGGCCCGAAGAATTTGAAATAAGAGGAGAGATTTATATGCCTTATGAAGCATTTGACAGACTGAACCACCAAAGGGAACTTGATGAGGAGACTCCTTTCGCCAACCCCCGCAACGCAGCTTCGGGCTCACTCAAACTGCTTGATAGCAATCTTGTTGGTGAAAGGGGACTTGAATGTACCCTATACCATGTTATCGCGCCGGAGATGAACTTCATAACACATACCGAAGCACTTACGGCAGCACGTATGTGGGGTCTGCCGGTGTCGGATCTGGCGCAAGAATGTAAAAGCATAGATGAGGTTGTAAAATACATTGCAATTTGGGATACAGAACGCAAAAAACTGCCTTTTGCCACAGATGGAATAGTGATAAAGGTTAACCAGCTTGCTCTGCAGAAGAGTCTCGGCTTTACTGCAAAATCACCGCGTTGGGCCACCGCATACAAATTCAAGCCTGAAGTTGCGCTTACCAAACTTGTTTCAGTGGATTATCAGGTCGGACGTACAGGAGCAATCACACCTGTGGCCAATCTTGAGCCTGTGCAGCTTAGTGGTACGATTGTTAAAAGAGCTTCATTGCACAACTCCGAACAGATGGATCTTCTTGACATCCACATCAATGATTACGTATATGTGGTAAAGGGAGGCGAGATTATTCCCAAAATTACAGGTGTTGATTCAAGCAAACGCGAACCTGATGCCGAAAAGGCTGCCTTTCCTCAATTTTGTCCCGACTGTGGCACCCCCCTTGTCAAAGATGTTGAAGAGGCAAAATCATTCTGTCCCAACACAGATGGTTGCCCTATGCAGATTAAAGGTAAGTTCATACACTTCATAAGCCGCAAGGCAATGAATATCAATGCAGGAGAAGCCACTATAGAGCAACTTTACAACAAAGGTTACATAAAAATTCTCAGTGACTTGTACAGTCTTGACCAGAAGCAGTTGCTCACACTTGACAACTGGAAAGAGAAATCAGCAGCCAATTTTCTCAACTCCCTTGAGATGAGCAAGGAATGCAATTTCAGCAGAGTACTTTTTGCCTTGGGTATCAGATATGTAGGTGAAACAACAGCCAAAAATTTGGCCGGATATTTCAAGAGTATGGATAAACTTGCTTCTGCCACAAAAGAGGAACTTCTTGAGGTAGAGGAGATCGGCGAAAAGCTTGCAGATGCTATCATTGAGTATTTCTCACACCCCGACCATCTTGAAATGATTGGTAAACTCAAGCAGGCCGGTCTTAAGATGGAAAATTTGGAATCAGACTATCAAAGATTATCAAACAGGCTTGAAGGTAAAGTCTTTGTAGTATCCGGAACTTTTTCGGTTTCACGTGAAGATCTTAAAACCACTATTGAGCAGCATGGTGGCAAGATTGGCAGCTCTGTAAGTGGCAAAACAGATTACCTTGTAGCAGGAGAAAAGAGCGGCGAAAGCAAATTGCAGAAGGCCGCCAAACTTGGGATTGCAGTCATATCGGAAGAGGAGTTGCAAGTGATGTTCAATTCATAAATTGCAACCGATTCAATTCTTTTGGTCTTCGTATAATTGAAAATATTCCAGGATCAGGATCACCTAATCAATGTTTGCCATTTATTGAAATTTGGCAAACATACTCTTTTTCTTTGCTGTTTCTATAAAGATTAATTATCTTTACACGATTTATTTACTACGTAAATAAGTAACCTGAATAATGAGCAAGTCACCAATTTGCAAATTATTGGTTGCTACTTATATAATTGTCTGAATATTAAAAAAATAGAATAATGAAAGAGATTAAAATATCAGACCATATCTGGTTTGTAGGCGAAAATGACCGACGCAAGGAACTATTTGAAAACAACTGGCCACTGCCTTATGGTGTTTCTTTGAACACATATCTCGTGAATGATGAGAAGAGTGCTCTGATAGACACTATTGAATTTGGAGTGGCAGCAAATTATATTGCCAAAATAAGGAGAGTGTTGAATGGAAAACCTCTTGACTATTTGGTTGTCAACCATCTGGAGCCAGACCATGCAAGCATGATTGACGGAGTTTTACAAGCTTTTCCAGGAGTCAAGGTTGTCGGCAACATGCAGACTTTCAAAATACTTCAACATTACTACACTATTCCTGAAGAAAACAAGCTGCAGATTAAGGATGGAGATGAGATACAATTGGGAGAATCAGTACTCCAATTCTTTACAGCTCCATGGGTTCACTGGCCAGAAACCATGGTAACTTATGAAAAAAATACAAAGACTCTCTTTTCATGCGATGCCTTTGGCGGTTTTGGTACACTTGACGGTGGTATTTATGACACAAACGCAAATTTTGAGGCTCACTATATGAGTGAAATGAGAAGATACTACTCAAACATTGTTGCCAAATACAGCAATATGGTGCAGAAAGCTTTGGCCAAACTTGGAGGTTTGGATATTGCCCGAATCTGCCCCTCTCACGGCCTGATTTGGAACAATCCTGCAAAAGTTATCGCACTATACGACAAATGGAGCAGACAGGAGGCCGAGACAAATGGAGTTGTAATTGCATACGCATCCATGTACGGCAACACCGAACAGATGGCTGACCATATTGGAAATCTCCTCGGAGAAAAGGGAATTGAAGTGAGGACATTTGATGTCTCAAAAACCCATGTTTCATATATTCTGAATGAAATTTGGAAATACAAGGCTGTTGTTCTCGGCACATGTGCCTACAACACAAAGATGCACCCTATGATGGAACATTTATGCAACGAAATTGGCCTGAATGAACCTAAGAACAAGATCTGGTCATTATTCGGTTCATCTACATGGAATGGTGCCGGTGTTAAGGATCTCAAGAAATTTGCAGAAGAGGCTAAGCTGGAAATTTGCGGTCCGATAGTGGAAATGACCGGAGGCGCTTCACCTGAAAAGATAGAGAGACAGGCAGAGGAACTTGTTGCTGCCCTAATTGAAAAATTAAAATAATTTTCATACAGCCATTTATCGGGAGCTGAAAGGAAATGATTTGAATAGAAAGAATTTGACATGACACGTGAAGATATAAAGAGAGGTTTAAAAAACCGAGCAGAGATGATTGTTACAGAGAGTGACACCGCTGCAACTTACAAATCCGGTGCTCTTGGTGTATTTGCAACACCTGGTATGATTGCACTTATGGAGTGCAGTGCTTTTGGCCTGCTTCAGAATTATGGCGCATCAAGTGTTGGAACAGAAATTAATGTCCAGCATTTGAGGGCTTGCCTTCCTGGAACAAAAGTTTGGGCAGACTCCACCATCACTGAAGTAAACGGCAACTGGGTTAAGTTTGATGTAGCTGCATTTGATGAAAAGGGTGAGATTGGAAAAGGCACCCACACGCGTTATATTATTGATGCCGAGAAGTTTATGGCAAAACTGAACAAATAGGGCCACCAACCTTATAAAGCAAGATTCATTTAATTGGAAATCAGACCAACGAACATTTAGAAACAGGCAATTCAGATGCGCGACCTCTTTGAAGAGATACGGGATTTCTACCAATGGCTGGTAAAGTTCATTACAGATGACCTATGGCATCTTAACCTTGACGATTTCGGCAAGGCTAAGAAGCGAGCACTCAGGTATCTGAAAGTTGCAATCATCACAATAAAAAAATCGGGTAATGACAAACTCGGACTCTATGCTGTATCACTGAGTTTCTTTGCAGCAATGAGTGTGGTGCCTTTTGCAGCTGTAGCTCTCGCAGTGACAGGAGGTATTGGTTTTTCCAATACACTAAGAGAGTTGCTATATGAGAATTTTGCAGGCAATCAGGAGGTTCTCAACTGGATTCTCCAGTTTGCCGACAATATAATCCAGAGCGGTCAAAAGGATATTTTTGGGGTCATCAGTGCCCTCTTTTTTGTCTGGATCGTAATTTGGATGATTCTCAATATTGAAAAGTGTTTCAACGAAATATGGAACGTTGAGCGCGGGAGGTCAATAGCAAAAAGGTTTCTCTACTATTTTGGAATTCTTGTTACAGCGCCTTTCATGATACTGATATTCCTCTCGGTATACTCAGTATTTACAAACCAGATGAAGAGTATTTTGGGAATGTGGCACTTTGAAGAACTTGGAATCTTTATGCAGTGGTTACTCTTTTTTGGAATGATATTGCTTATGTTCACAGCTATGTACAAGTATATTCCAAACGTAAAAGTACGTTTTTCGGCAGCTTTCAATGCAGCTGTAATATCGGCAACAGCTTTTGTGATAATGCAGTATCTCTATATGGAAACGCAGATATTGGTGTCACGAATAAATGCTGTATATGGAGCATTTGCAGCCGTTCCACTCTTCCTGATCTGGATGAATGTAAGCTGGATAATCATTCTGGTTGGTGCAGAAATTTCACATGCATACCAATATGCAGAAATTCCACCTTCAGAAATACCAAAACAGATCAAACAGTTTTATCCCGACAGGTAATAGAATGCAGCAACAGTGCAACTGAAAACGCAAATCTGAAAAGTGAAGAGATTAAAAGTGATGAACAGCAAATAATGAGATGATTATGGACAAGGAGAAGATGAGCAGACTGATGAATATGGATATGAGTTTGAGCAAGAATGCAGTAGATTTCATTGATGACAAATACCTGCACTCTCTCATTGAAAATACAAAAGAGGATATGGTAAGGAACCGCGAGATCTTCAAGAAGGCACTTGCAAAACAGCCGCTTTCTGTAGAAGAGACGGCATCTCTGCTTGCCATCACCTCTAAAGAGGGGCTAGAGGAGCTATATGAAGCTGCCCGAACACTTAAAAGGGCAGTATATGGAAACAGGATTGTATTGTTTGCACCACTTTACGTGGGCAATTATTGTATAAACAACTGCAAATACTGCGGTTTCAAGAGCAGCGCCAAAGGGACTGTAAGAAAAACACTTGCAAAAGAGGAACTTGTAAAGGAGATTTATAATCTTGAGGATGAGGGCCACAAAAGACTTATTCTGGTATTTGGAGAGGCTCCGCAATACACACCTGAATTCATTGCAGATTGTGTAAAGACCTGCTATACGACAAAAAAAGGTAACGGGGAGATCAGGAGGGTAAACATCAATGCTGCACCTCTTGACATAGCAGGCTACAAAATTGTAAAAGAGGCTGGAATTGGTACATTCCAAGTATTTCAGGAGACATACCACAAGGAGACCTATGCCAAATATCACCCGGCTAATACAGTAAAAGGCGACTATATGTGGCGTTTGAATGCAATGGACAGGGCATTTGAAGCAGGTATAGACGATATGGGTATTGGAGCTCTTTTCGGATTGTATGACTGGAGGTTTGAGGTTCTTGGACTTGTTTCACATGCACTGCACCTTCAGAAGAGTCATGGAGTAGGTCCACATACAATCAGCTTTCCAAGAATACAGCCTGCACAAGATCTCAACTTTGATCTACCTTATAGGGTCACTGACGAGCAGTTCAAGCAGCTTGTCGCAATTTTGAGACTGGCCGTTCCGTACACAGGTCTTATAATGACCGCACGCGAAAGCAAAGAGATCAGAAATGATGTAATTGAGTTTGGTGTTTCGCAGATAGATGCCGGAACAAAACTTGAGATTGGAGGTTATCAGAAAGATAAGAACAAGGAGCAGGAACTCAACAAGGAGCAGTTCCAGATTGGTGATACAAGAGAGCTGGATGAGGTTATAAGGTGGCTACTTGAGAGGGAATTCATTCCAAGCTTCTGCACTTCATGCTATAGGGTCGGAAGAACAGGTGAGCACTTTATGGAGTTTGCAATTCCAGGATTCATCAAACGCTTCTGCACACCTAATGCAATGCTTACATTGGCAGAGTATTTGGAGGATTACTCGAGTCCCGAGACCAAAGAAGTTGGTTACAGGCTTATTCAAAAGGAACTGGACCAGATGCCGGAAAGTGGCCAGAAACAGCAGGTTATTGCAAAATTGGAGGCAATCAAAAAGAGCCAAAGAGATCTGCTTTTCTGATAGTTGCTCGACAGACTTTGCAAGAGATGATGATATATTTTGAGAAAAAAGAGTGTCGTAAAAACTATGACACTGTTACGAAATAGAGAAGAGAAAAGACGTTGGGGGTAATTTTAAATGACATTTACAGAAGAAGACAATAAACTGATTGCGAGTGAGTTTGAAGCCTTGAGGGCGGCAAGCAGAAAGAGGTGCGCCAATGACGAGGAGTATGAAGAGGTGATCAGAGCCTTTGAGTTTGCAAATGAAGCCCACAAAGGAGTGCGAAGACGCTCAGGGGAACCATATATTATCCATCCCATTTCGGTGGCAAGAATTGTTGTCCAGGAGATTGGTCTGGGCTACAAATCAATTGTCACAGCTCTTCTGCACGATATTGTTGAAGATACAGAATATACCACAGAAGATATATCAAGACTCTTTGGTGAGAAGATTGCCTCACTTGTAGACGGTCTTACAAAGATCAAGTCTGCAATGGATGGCAGCCACAACAAAGGGGAGAGTGTATCTTTTGCAAAGATGAGCGAGAATGAGGAAAAATCACTCCAGGCTGAAAATTTCAAACGAATTCTTCTCACCTTAAATGATGATGTAAGGGTTGTTCTCATAAAACTTGCCGACAGGTTGCACAACCTAAGGACTATTGCAGCTATGCCCGAGCGGAAAAAGGACAAGATTCTGAGTGAAACTATGTATATTTTCATTCCTCTTGCCCACAGACTTGGTTTATACAGCATAAAGTCTGAGATGGAGAATATCTGGCTGAAATACAGACAACCTGATGAATATAACCAGATTACAAAGAAAATAGCAATCTACAGCCAGAACAAGGAGGGTGACATTGACAAATTCATAGAGCCTATTGCCGCCATCCTCAAACATGAGGGCTATACGTTCAAAATAACGAAAAGGACAAAGACCCCCTACTCCATCTGGAGAAAAATGATAAACAAGGGGGTTTCATTTGACCAGATTTATGATCTTTTTGCAATCAGGATCATCTTTGAACCAAAGCCTGACATTACCGAGAGACAGCAGTGCTATGACATATTCTCTCTTATATCAGCCAACTATATATCAAAACCCGACAGATTGAGAGACTGGGTTGGACGCCCGAAATCCAACGGATATGAGGCTCTTCATTGTACCCTTATGAGTAATGTCGGTACCTGGATGGAAGTTCAGATACGCTCCCGAAGAATGGATGAGATTGCCGAACGGGGACTCGCTGCACACTGGAGTTACAAGGGTGTCACAAAGAGCAATGAAAACGAACTTGACAACTGGCTCAATATGGTACGCGAAGTGCTCGAAAATCCAGATGTAAGCGCACTTGAGTTCCTTGACAAGTTCCACACAGGGCTGCTCTCGGCAGAAATATATGTATTCACCCCTAAGGGAGAGTCCAAGAAATTGCCTAAAGGCTCTACGGCACTTGATTTTGCCTTTTACATACATACCGCGGTAGGCAGCAAGGCCATTGCAGCCAAAGTCAATCTCAAACTTGTACCTCTTTCACAAAAATTGAGAAATGGTGACCAGGTTGAGATAATCACTGCAGAGACCCAAAGGCCCAAAAGGGAGTGGCTCGATTTTGTCACAACATCCAAAGCAAAGAATTTTATTTACGACTCTTTGAAGGCAGATATAAAAAACACAATCAAAGAGGGACAGATAATCCTTGACAAAGCATTGGCAAACTTGGGTGTGACACCTCAGACCAGAGTATTCAAGAAGTTGCTTCTTGAATACAACCTCAATAATAAAGATGAATTGTATACAAAGATTGGTGCAGGATTCATTGATTTGAGCGACCTTGAGAAGATTCTGAAAAAGAATACCGAAAACAAGTTTGTCAAGTACTGGAATTTGCAGTTCTTCTTCGGCAACAACAATAAGGAGGAAGAGAGTGAAACAGATGAGAGCATAGAGAACAATCCGGAGAGTCAGGCGAAAAAAATTGACAAGAAAAAAGATTACCTTCTACAGGAGAATCCACTTGACCGTACCTTGTCATACAAGGTTGCTGAGTGTTGCAATCCAATTCCTGGAGATCCTATCATCGGTTTTCTTGATGACAAGAATGAGGTGGTAATCCATAAAAAGGTTTGTCCCAAAGCAATATCTCTTGCGTCATGGCAAGGCGGTAAAATTGTAAATGCCAAGTGGACCAAACATACAATTCTGTCATTCCTTGCCCGTATAGAGATTAAAGGTATCGACAGAATCGGAATTGTAAATGACATAACAAAATATCTTACACTCATACTCAGCATAAATATCAGGAAAATCCATTTTGAGACTCATGACGGCGTGTTTGAAGGATATATAGACCTATACGTCCACAATACGGAAGACCTTAATGACATCATGAAAAGGATACTGGATACAAAAGGAGTTGAAAGTGTTACCAGAGTAGACATAAAAGAGTAAATAAATTAAGTTAAAATAATGAAGAGACCATTGACGATAAAGAGATACCTTGTAAATTTTTCAATATTTGTATTGATAGCAGCATACTGTCTGCACACCTCGTCCTGCGCCAATACAAGCGGTGCGCCAACAGGTGGCCCAAAAGACTCCATTCCGCCTGTCATTATTGCTGCAATTCCCGATACAAATTCAAGGAATGTACCTACCGTAAAGACTCAAATTGTATTGACATTCAATGAATATGTGCAGTTGAAAGAGGCAAACAAGAATATCTTTCTTTCACCGCCGCAGCAAAAGGCTCCAAAAACAAAAATTAAAGGCAAAAGTGTTGTGATAACATTTCCGGAAGATCTTGACAGCAATAGGACGTATGCCCTTAATTTCGGTTCATCGCTTGCCGACAACAATGAAGGCAATCCAATTGAAAGTTATGTCTACAGCTTTTCTACCGGCAATACTCTTGACTCAATGCTCATCAGTGGCACCATACTTGACAACGAAACACTTCTTCCTGTTAAAGGCGTGTCAGTTGCCCTTTATGAACAGCCAACAGATTCATGTATGATGAACTCGCTGCCAAGTGCCATCTCAAGAAGCGATGACTGGGGCTACTTCTGTGTCAGGAATCTGAAGCCTGTTCCATATGCAATTTACGCATTCAAGGATGAGATTGCCAACCATAAATATGATTCAGGTACTGAGATGGTCGGGTTTCTTGACTCTATGGAAACACCGACAACGGTAATGCATCCCGGACTGCCCCAATTGGGTATGTACAGTATGAAAGATACAGTGGAGTGCCTTGCCAGACCAAGTGAATATACAATTTATATGTTCAAAGAGAGAACAACACTGCAGTATATTACCAACTACAAGATGTTCAGCAAACGTGGAGCATACATCAAGTTCAATTCACAGGATGCAATAATTGAAAAATTTGAGATTGAGGGTGTTGACAATAATAAGATTCTAAAACAGTTCAACCAGACCAATGATAGTCTTGTCTTCTGGATGAACACCAATATCAAGGAGCGCGACACACTTACCCTCAATATCAGATACCACAAGACAGACACGCTTGGCAAGAATGTCCCTACTGACGAGGTGCTCAAGCTTACCCCCCCTATTGAAAAGGAAGAGGACAAGAAACCTCAGAAAGACAAAGATGGACGAACTATCAGAAAAGATCTGCTTGAATTTACATTAAAGGCCGATCCCAAATTTATAGAGCAGGATGGCTACATTTTTGAATTCAAGGAGCCGCTGATTGAGGCAAGATTTGATACAATATCTCTTGTTTCAAGTACACCTAAAGGTGTAAAGAACCAGGAAAAATTCACCGTCATTCAGGACAGTATGAATATCTGCCGCTACACTCTGAAACCTGAGACACCTTTTGTTGTCGGCAATGACTACATTCTGAAGATTCCTGAGAAGGTATTTATGGATGTAAACAACTTTACCAATGACTCGCTTGAGAATAAGATTATACTGCCGACTTCAGACAATGCCAGCTCTATGACACTCGAAATGTCAAATGTAAATGCAAGGTATATAGTTGAACTGGTAAGTGAAAAGAGGGATAAAGTCTACAGGAAATTCATTATTACAAATGATTGTGTACTTCTATTCCCATATCTGGACAAAGGCAAATACTCAGTAAGGATAACTGAAGACAAAAACAGCAATGAGCTGCTTGACCCTGGTTCTATACTTGACAAACGACAACCGGAAATGGTACGTCTTTATACTCTTCCCGACGGCGAGACTGTAATTACCATAGAAGAGAGAACAGACCTCATACAATCAATTGATGTTCGTGAACTCTTCAATCCAGGCAAAAAGGGATCAGAACAGAAATAATAAGCATAAGCAAATGAAAAATATACTATTAACAGCAATCCTGCTATTAGGCATCTCAACAGGCCTCTTTGCGCAAAATACGCAAAACGGAAAAGAGCTTCAGACAACAAACGATACAACAAAAAAGGTTGATATTTACAAAGAATTTGACATGAACTCTTTTGCAGATGCAACTATAAAGATAAAGGATAGTTCTGTATTGAGCCAACACCTTATCGGCGTAAAGGCAGGATATGGCATTTCAAATGTAAGTTTCAGTCAGGATATAGACCACAAGAGTTTCAAGACTCCAAAAAATTTTGGTATCTACTACACATACTACCACTCACTATGGAAAAGTATGCCCTATTTCGGTATACAGACCGGTATTGAGTATAATGAGATAGGATACACACACCTATACGAAAAGTCTGAAAATGTGTTTGACGAACATGACCAGATATACCAGTCTGTGCAAATTCCATTTCTGACCCAATTCAGGGTTGATTTCTGGAAAATGAGAATTATGGTCGGTTTGGGACCTTACGGATATTATATCCTCTCAACTGACATTGAAGATGGCATACCGGAGACGACCAACAAATTGGGTTGCGGAATCATGGGTAGCGGCGGACTTGCATTTGTACTCAAACCCGTTGAGTTCCACTTGGAGGCAAGCTACAAATATGCATTGTCATACTTTGTAGACCCAAAAATCTACTCAGAAGATGCATGGACATATACCCACTCCAACCAACTTTTAATAAGTTTTGGCGTATTCTTCAGATTGGGAAGATAAGGGGTTGTCCACTTGGTATAAGTTACCTCTTATATCGGAGGCATTTGGTTAATTATCAGTTAATTTAGTTTAATTAGAGAGATGAAAACTATAGAGGTAAAAGTAAATGGTCTGACAATAGGCGGCACTGCTCCCATTGTAGTGCAGACAATGTGCAATACACATACCCAGGAGATAGAGAAATCTGTATTGCAATGCATTGAGATGGCTGATGCAGGAGCTGAGATGATAAGGCTTACAACACAGGGGCTAAAAGAGGTAGAGGCATTGAAAGAGATCAAGCGCAAGCTTATAGAAAAAGGGTATAACATTCCCCTTGTAGCAGACGTTCACTTCAGTTCAGATGTTGCAATAGCTGTTGCATCAGTTGCTGACAAAGTAAGGATCAATCCGGGCAACTTTGCCAAAGAACACTCCGTTGCAAAGAGTCAGTTTGCCAAATTCATTGAAGTCTGCAAGGCTAACAATACAGCTGTCAGGATAGGATTGAACCACGGATCTCTTGGTGAAAGGATAGTCAACCTTTATGGAGATACACCTCTCGGCATGAAAGAGGCTGCAATCGAGTGGCTTAAAATGTGTGCTGAAAATGATTTTCACAATGTGGTTATATCACTTAAAGCCAGCAATACAATAGTAATGGTTACAGCTTACAGATTGCTAAAAGAGGAGATGGAGAGGCTTGATATGCGGTTTCCTATTCACCTCGGTATAACTGAGGCCGGCAATGGTGATATGGGACGAATAAAATCTGCAGTTGGCATAGGCGCACTGCTTGCTGATGGTATTGGTGATACAATAAGGGTTTCACTGACAGAAAACCCCGTAAATGAAATACCGGCAGCACAAACTATTGCCGGATATATGGCAAAAGAGATGGCCGTCGGGAAGTACTGGAGCGACATTAAAGCAATAAATGAGCAGCTTGAAGCCGGTGTAAAAATACCTGAATACAAATTCATTGAGAGCGACTGGAACAGTTTTATCATTAAGGCATCATGCCTGTTTGGTCCGCTGCTGCTCGACAAAAAGATAGATGACTTTAACGTCAGCTGCACAATTATACAGAGGGATGAGATAAAGGCTGGCACAAATGAATCTGCTACAACATCAGTTCAAATCTCAAAAGAGGCAATTGAAGAGTTCAAAGAGAACCTTATGCAGGCAGCACGCCGAAAATTCACTCAGCCTGAGTATATTGCATGTCCGGGTTGCGGAAGGACACTATATAACCTTGAGGAGACATTCAATAAAGTGAAAGAGAAAACAAAACATCTCAAAGGGTTGAGAATTGCTGTTATGGGATGTATTGTAAACGGCCCCGGTGAGATGGCTGATGCAGATTACGGATATGTAGGAGAAGGTGCCGGCAAGGTTGCAATCTACAGAGGGAAAGAGCCTGTATACCGTTCGGTTCCACAGGAGAAAGCCATTGACATACTACTCCAACTCATTGAAAATGATGCAAATAAAAACGAACAATAGAACAGATTAATTTTCTTTGAATATTAAAGAGACCAGATATAAAATCAACAAAATGAATCAAATAGCGTACGACAATACTACACCACAAGGCACAAGAACAATTGAATATATACCACAAGGTGTATGTTCAAGACTAATTAAAATTGAGGTTGACACAAACAAGACAATAGTTAATGTAGCTTACTTCATGGGATGCAGCGGTAACACTCAAGGAATTGGTGCCCTTGTGAAAGGCATGAAGGTAGAGGAGGCAATAAAAAGACTGGAAGGCATCAGATGCGGGCAGAAGAGTACCTCCTGCCCGGACCAGCTCGCCCAAGCCCTCAAGAATTTTCTATAGTATTGACTGTAAAAGTCTCTGAACTCTCATTGATAACTACATGAAAGCTAATGGCCCTTGACAATCTCAAGGGCTTTTTCCACTTCAGTGTCATCAGTATTGAGAAATCTTATATACTCATTAAAGTCAAAGAGATTTCTTATAATATAGGCTTTTATATATTTTTTCAGCTCCGGACCAGAAATTTCCAACGCCTGCCCGACAGGCTCAACCCCCTTACTCTTGCAAAGAGCAAGGAACTGGTCAAACAATTTTGGTGTTACATCAAAAGAATCAATAAATTGCGATGATGTTTTGTACCTCTTTTGAAGCTGCTCCCTGTTATTGTCTACATAACTGTTTACAAAATCTGCAAGAAGACCTTTACGGACAATCTCTCCAAAGAATGGAGTATAGTGGCTTGTATCTGCAGGTATGAAGAGATCCGGCATAATGCCGCCTCCGCCGTATACGGTACGGCCAAGACGCAATGTCTTGAATTTTAAAGAATCAGGGAAATGAATGCTATCCTTGCTGAAGGTTTCACCCTTTTCATATCTGTCGTAGAAAGCCTTATAATAATCCTCGGCCTTACCCTGCTCATACGGAGACTGTATTACCCTTCCGCTTGGTGTATGGTAACGGGCAACTGTCAATCTCAACTGAGAGCCGTCAAAAAGGTCAAATTGTTGCTGAACAAGTCCCTTTCCAAATGATCTGCGGCCTACAATGGTGCCTCTGTCCCAATCCTGTATTGCACCTGAGACAATTTCACTTGCAGAGGCAGAATTTTCATCAATCAGCACAACAACAGGAATATCAGTTAGGAGTCCGCGGCCATTCGCATACTCACTCATACGTCTCACTGTACGGCCCTCTGTATAGAGCATCAATTGCCCCTGATCAAGAAACTCGTTTGCAATTTGAAGTGCAGCAAGGAGATAGCCACCTCCATTTCCCCTCAAATCAAGGATCAACCCATTTCTCTCCCCTTGATGAGTAAGTATGAATTTCATAATTTCCTGGTATGATGTTGCTGCAAACCTGCTCAATTTGATATATAAAATTCCAGGCTCAATCTCATAAGCTGCATCTACACTGTTCAATGGAATCTTGTCACGTGTAATTACAAAATCAATATTCTGGGCATCACTTCCCTTTCTTACAACTCCAACAGTAACTTTAGTACCTTTCGGTCCCCTTAAATATTTATGTACTCTCTCTATTGTAAGACCGGTACCCGCAATTATCTCACCATCAACCTTAACAATCTTGTCACCTGCCTTTATTCCGACCTTTTCACTCGGTCCGCCAGGAACCGTCGCCTGAATTGTAAGAGTATCATTTATCAAGGCAAATTCAACTCCTATACCATCAAAATTACCCTCAAGAGGCTCATTCATGGCCTTTACATCCTCTGCAGAGATATAAGATGAATGAGGATCCAATTTGGCAATAATACTCTTTACAAGCTCTTCAGATATACCTTTAAAATTAACAGTATCCAAATAATATTTGTTGATATTGAACAGAGTCTGTCCTACCTTTCCCACAGCCTCTTCAAGCTGCTGTTCCTTTGGGTCAACAATGCCGAACTGAGCAGAGGAGATATTTGGAATAACAGTAAAGAGAATACTTGCAACAAGAGTTGCAAGCAACTTTGAAAAGTTTCTTAAATTGATACTTGACGTAAAATTTCTTATCATATCAAACTGTTTTGTAGAATACTTAACCATAACATTATAACCATTACCGTCAATTAATGTTTGATTTTATAAGTGGTATATCAAATTTCGCGCCCTCTTTTGCAGGATATGTCTCTGAAAATATTTTTCTGGCCTCTTCAACTAAAGGATCTATGCTCTTATATCTCGATGAATAGTGTCCTATAACCAACTTCCCGACGGCCGCTTTAAAGGCACATCTTGCAGCATCACTTGAGGTAGAGTGAAATGTACTCTTTGCCATATCTGCCAATTCAGAACCATAGGTTCCTTCATGATACAACAGATCAACACCTTTTACCCATTCAGACAACTGATCAAAGGGCGCAGTGTCTGAACAATATGCAAAGGATCTGGGCTTATATGGGAGATAGGTAAACTCATCAGATTTCAACAGTTGCTCATATTCAACTTTGTCATATATTTCTGAATTATTAACAGTTTCCTGCTCCTGACCATTACCGGACTCCTCATCAAGTGAAACAACACGTCTTACATCCTGCCCCTCCTTCAGACGAGCAATCTCATAAAGGCTCAATTTGTAGGGCTCGATAAGATGCTTATGGACATTTCTCTGAGGCATCTTCTCCTTAAAGATATAGCCGTAGGTCTCCCCCCTATGCTGCAAAGGGAGAGCATAAACCTCAATATTTTTCATATCAAGAACCATTGTCGGCTCCTGACATCTTATAGGTTTATGCAAAATCTCGTACTTTATACCTTCACCAAAATGTTCTCTGAAAAATTCCAGAACAACCTCCATCTTATATGGTGCATAAATATAGAGCGGAGCTGTTCTTCCCATCATGGCCAATGTCGAAAGAAGACCAAAGAGGCCAAAAATATGGTCTCCATGAAGGTGTGATATAAAAATATAGTCAATTCTGGCAATGGATATCCCAGCTTTTCTGAGCTGCATCTGAGCGCCCTCTCCGCAGTCTATCAAAAACAAACGCTCACGAACCGTAAGGATGTGAGCGCTTGGATATCTATTGGCAGTGGGGAGGGCCGAAGCCGTCCCCAATGTCATAAAAGAAAATTCCATCAATTATTTTGAAGATTTCTCCATTGAATCTTTAAGTGCAGCAAGCTCACTGATGTCACCTAGAGTGGTTTTCTCAATGTTAGCTTTAATCTTTTTAACTGCTTTCTGAGTAGACTCAACCTCTGCTGCCTTCTCTTTGTTCTCTTTTACCTCAGCCTCTTTCTTTACATCCTCAG
>JAEIGA010004023.1_pt1 | contig 22781 bp, 24 predicted proteins | sample 9270691 | NCBI WGS metagenome assembly JAEIGA01 (sample SAMN17057246, study PRJNA624740) | gut metagenome | biome: biome; isolation source: fecal sample | host: Bos grunniens | place: China: Xizang | collected 2019 | reverse complement strand
TACAAGAGCGAGAGCTGCAAGGGCGGTTTCGCTGACGACGACGCTACACTCGCTTCTATCCGTGGCGAGGGTAAGAAGGGCGGCGAGCTCGTTGTAGGTGGCAACCTCAAGGTTGGTAACTTCGAGAAGAAGATCGCTGAGCTCTATGGTATCGGTGTTCAGGTAGCTAATCCTGCTGATACAGCTCTCTCAAGCAACGATATCACTTTGGCTGCTGCAGGTCGCGAGTAATTGCTTGCACCAAATTTGGCATAGTGAGGGTTAGTTCCCTCCTATGCCCCTAACGTATTAATAATTAATTAAGGTGATATGAGAAAAAGTATAATTGCACTGCTCGTTGCCTCTGCTACTCTCTTTACGGGATGTGGCAAGTCGCTCGAGGAGTTGGCAAAAGAGAAGTTCTCAACATTGACTGAGATGGCAGAGATAGGAACTGTGGAGTATACTATCTCTAAGATTATCAAGGCCTCTGATACTAAGTTTTACACCATTGGCGACCGTAAGATTCTCTTCTCGTGCAGTGCTACAATGAAGGCTGGTGTCGATATGACCAATTTCTCGGCAGAGCAGGTAGTAATCAAAGATAAGGAGATTACTATCAACCTCCCAAAACCAAGAGTTTTGTCGTTTAATATGCCACCAGAGGAGGCAAAGTTGGAGTATGAGAAGGTAGGTGCATTGCGCTTCGACTTCACTGCCGAGGATCGCAACAACTTGTTGCGTCAGGGCGAGAAGGATATCTTGGCTGATGCCGCAAATTTGGGAATCTTGGAAGATGCTGAGGCAAATGCAAAGATGTTTTTCGAGGCGTTGTTAGCACAGGTAGGCTTCGAGAAGATTAATGTTGTGTTTAACGAAGAATAGGAGGCTGAGTAATGGAAAAGGGTATATTTAAGACTACTAAGATGTCAAATAACGAGTCAGCCGATAACTCTGTTAAGAATGAGAAGGTGGATGCAGTCAAGGGCATTGTAACCGAGGGTGTTAAGAGCGTTGTAAACGGGACTGTTAAGGGAGCTACTGGTGCTGCGACAACAGCAATTGCGGGTAGTATGCTTAGTTCCTATTTGTTGCCAATCATCGCATCGCTCTTTGCTATAGGTGTTTTGACTGGTGGTGGTATCGCATTGCACAAGTATATCACAAAGGAGCTTACTATTGATAAGACTGCTAACGTAGTAGAGAAGATTCGCAAGATTTCGGAGTTCACTACTGCGTGCTACTATGAGGAGGCAGTGCTTCAAGATGATAAGGTTGAGGCTGGTGAGCAGAACCGTTTGATGAGTTTGGCAAATATCGAGGCAGACTCGGTATATAGCGAGGTTGTAATCTTGGCCAAGGGTCGTGTTCGAGCTGGTTACGACTTGAGCAAGGTTGCAGCCGACCAGATTAAGGTTGGTGGCGATTCAATCTCTATCGTATTGCCTAAGCCAGAGATCTTCGATGTTATTGCCAACCCATCTGACTACGAGATGTATATCGAAGAGGGTAAGTGGAGTCACGAGGAGATTTCGACTATTCAGACGAACTATCGCGAGGCATTGAAGGCCAGTTCGTTGGAGTCTGGTATCCTCGAGAAGGCCGATAAGAGCGGTAAGGAGCGTTTGGAACTCCTCCTCAAGGCCTTGGGATTCTCATATGTTGAACTTGTTCAGGCCAACTAACACTTAGATATATGGGGTTTGATCGCCCCACATATCACTAAATACTAATACCATATAACAATGAGCAAGGAGTATTACAAGAAACGAATCATAGATTTGCGTTCGTATATTGAACGAGAGAGGGAGGCTAAGAAGCGTGACAACGAGCGTTATGCAAGTCTTATCAAGGGTACTACGTCTGCGTCATCGAAGGCAAGCTATCGCAAGAGTAAGATCGATGCTGCAGCACGTCACGACCGTCAGATAGAGAGCTACAAGCGTGATATTGAGAGTGCTAAAAATTCGTTAAAACGTTGTAAATAAATAGACTATGGCAGTGCGTAAAAGTGACGGATCGTACGATCTTCGCTATAAGGAGGGTCGTGAGGCAAAGAGGCGTGAAGAGAATATGGCGGCAGATGCTAAATTCTGGGAGGGCTTTTTTAGAGTTATATTCACGATCATAGCCCTACCTTTCAAACTCGTTTGGTGGCTTATCAAGCGACGCTAACTTGCGGGTCAACCAGAAACACAAACTTAAATTATTAGAATTATGGCTACAACAACCAAGAAAACAACAACAACCAAGAAGACAACTACAGCAAAGCCAGCAGCGAAGAAGACAACCGCTACAAAGCCAGCAGAGAAGAAGACCACTACTGCAAAGCCAGCAGCAAAAAAGACAACCGCTACAAAGCCCGCAGAGAAGAAGTCTACAGAGATCTCTGTAACTGGTAACAAGAAGGTTGGAACTTTGAGAAAGGATTTTAACAAGAAATTCCCCTACCTTAATTTGTATGTATGTTATAGTTATGGAAGAGATATGGTGAAGAAGGGCGAGAAATTGGCGGCTCGAATCCCCGATGATAGAACCCTTGCGTCTGTTCGCCGTGCAGATTCAGGTGGTGATATCTCAATCTCTGGTAACAAGAAGATTAAGTCGTTGGAGAAGGAGTTTGATACTGTATTTGGTTTGTACTGTCAGGTATGCTATACCAAAGCCGATGGTGAGCGCTATTACACTTCAAGCAGTTATGATGAGAAGACTCTTGCGTCATTCAACGCTGAGTGCGAGAAGAATGGCTGCAAGAAGGGCGTTTGGGAGTAGTTTTAAGAGACTATGGTTGTCGTAATAGCATTTATAATCAACCTATTTGCTCCGATAGTCAACATTGTTGGACTATTGGGGCTTATAGGTTCTGTTGTCTATGAAGACTTTAACACTCTTATCTACGGAGCTATAGCCGCTGTCGTTGGCTTTGTGTTTGGCATTATGGCCTATCGCAACGACATTCCACCGCGTTGGTCGTGGGCAAAGTCAAAGAACCAGCTCTTTGCCTTCTCGGTTACGGCGGTGTTAGGTTACACTTGGAGTTTTGCTGCGTGGCCCTTTGCGATATACCTGGTGAATCTAATCATCTCAAAGATGTAGATAGTTGGTATATAAAATAGGAGTGCAAAATGTAATAAACAATTAAAAACTTTTTACAATGTTGCTTTTTGATATCGGTACGATACTCTTTGTATCAGGTCTGGTTATATTACTAATTTTCTTGATCTCCCCTCCTAAAAAGAATTTTAATAACACTCAGAGATTAGGATGTTTCTCCTTGTTAATCATACTATCGCTGATAGGAGGATTTGTGATGATAATAGCACACTATTTTGTTGCGGGCATACCTGAGGCAATTCAGCTATGGTAGAAATATGTTAGCAACGTGTAAAAGCTGTTAACATTCAAACTATTATGAAGATTCCAGGATTATCGTTTTCGCTCAAAAGAGCAGTGGGCATAAGCGGTTTGAAGACTAAGATTGCCCATAAGGTTGGTATTCCAACCACTAAGCAGGGCTTGGAGCGAAAGATTGGAGGAACAATACTTAAAACAATATTTGGATCAAAAAAGAGATCAAAATAACTGAGAGGTAGTAAGCCTCTTACAAAAGAATACTCAATATGTCAAAAAAAATATCTTCATCGTTATCCAAACACAAATGGTTAGTTGTTGTGTTGGTAATATTGCTGGTTGGAGGAATCTATTCCGCAGTTCAAGATACGACGGATGGTAATGCGAATAAATATGACTACCAAACGCCCTGCTTGCAAGGCGATTTTGTGGCTGCAAGAGCCATACAAGACCAACTCTACCAAGAGTATTCCAAAGCCCTTGGCAGATGGCGAAGTGGCGAATGGAAAGATCGCGAGGCACGTCAGGCACAGGAGCAATATCGTTCAGCCGTGGCATACATCTTCGGACAGGAGGCAAGTATGATCTATTTGGGTGAAGATGCCAAGAAAAATGAAAAACTTATCGGTATGCTGGTTGCCATTCCAATCGAAGGAGCTCCTTTGCAGGAGGGCAAACACGGCAACGGAATGTTCTACAAGAACGATGCCGGCATAGGCGTGCCTATGGCCATCGACCATATGGTATATCAGTCGTGGGTGCGTTTTTACAACGACCGCTGCGAGCAGTTGCTCAATCTTGCATTGGCCAACGACGATATGGAGTTGGCTCGCAAGGTAGCAAAGCTCTATAAAACAGAGGTTGATACCCATTTTGAGCAGGACACTGTTAGAGGAGATGGTTATAGCCTAGCTACGGTGTTGTACAATGACTCTCGTCGCTCGATGGCTATCGAGAGATGTGAGTAGTAGATTTATACGAATCCCTGTGACTGGCCTTGAGCTATTCGGGGTGTATCTTCGCAACGTGTAAAAGCTGTTAACATTAAAACTATTATGAAGATTCCAGGATTATCGTTTTCGCTCAAAAGAGCAGTGGGCATAAGCGGTTTGAAGACTAAGATTGCCCATAAGGTTGGTATTCCAACCACCAAGCAGGGCTTGGAGCGAAAGATCGGAGGAACAATACTTAAAACAATATTTGGATCAAAAAAGAGATCAAAATAATGTGATTATGAAATTCACAGAAAGGCTTAAGGGTACTTTCTCAAAGGAGAAAGACTCTGATGACAATGTTACGCCATCGGAGAGAGCAGAGGAGAAAGTAGATGATAAAGAGGGCTTGTCGCAGAGGGTGGCAGACTATATTGCCGAAAATGGTGAAAAACTGCAACAGTGGTACTCTGATACCAAGCTAAATGAGAAGATTGCAAAGGTGGCCAAGAAGGTTGGTGCAGTGATTATATATCCTGTATTGTTGCTATATCATACATTGCAATCGCCATCTATATCTATAAAAGACAAGGTTGCAGTCATAGCATCGTTGGCATACTTTATTCTCCCTGTGGATCTAATTCCCGACGTTATGGTAGGCGTGGGATATACCGAAGATATTTTGGTGATTATGGCGATGCTAAAAAAGGTGTCGAAGTTTATCACCCCTGAGATTCTCGAGCAGACCAAGAAACAATGTTTGGATATTTTTGGTGAGGTAGACGATAAGGTAATTGATAATGTTAAAAATGCCATCGCTGACAAAAACCAGGATCTAAATTGTTAATATTTAATAATTAGTATTTTATGAAATCAAGTATTATAGATGTTCCTCGTAAACATACACAGGATGACCTTTTTGGCATTCAGATATACCAAGATGCTCTTGTTGAGTATGTTAAATTTACCGATACCCCTATTACAATTGCCTTGCAGGGTGAGTGGGGTAGTGGTAAGACATCGCTGATGAACCTGCTTCGCTACAATCTTTGCGATGTGGATTCGGCACCTTACTACCCAATTTGGATTAACACCTGGCAGTACTCGTTGATGAAGACCCCAGCACAGGCTATCATCTCGATTTTGGAGGGTATCATCAACCAGATTGGAGCTCTCAACCCAAGCGAGCAGAAGTGGGAGGAGAGTAAGAAGAAGATTGGTGGACTCTTCAAGAAGATGGCAGTTGTAGGTACCAAGATGGCTGCCGGTGCTGTAGGTCTCGACTCTGATACAGTGGGTGAGTTCTTCGAGGGTAACGCTGGAGGTGCTGCATCCGACATTATGCAGCTCAAGGAGGAGATTGCAAAGCTCATCGCCGACGCTTTGGCCAAGGATGCCACTAAGACAGGTTTTACGTTCTATATCGACGACCTCGACCGTATCGACCCACCTGTGGCAGTCGAGATTTTGGAGTTGCTCAAGAATATCTTCGACTTGGAGAAGTGTATCTTTATCCTCGCTATCGACTACGACGTGGTAATTAAGGGTCTCAAGCCTAAGTTTGGCGAACTTACCGAGGCTAACGAGCGTGAGTTCCGCTCATTCTTCGATAAGATTATCCAGTTGCCATTCTCAATGCCTGTAGCATCGTACAACGTTGATACGTTCCTGGTTGACGCACTCGGCAAGATTGAGTTCTTCACAAATGAGGAGTTGGCAGATGTTGCTCTTGCTGAATCACTCTCGGAGATTACACGTTTCTCAGTGGGTACTAACCCTCGCTCATTGAAGCGACTTACAAATACCCTTGCTCTAATTTCTATTATCAATAGAAAGCAGAACAATGTGAATGGCCAGACGCAAGATCGTTTGAGCAAGATGCTTAACTACGCTCTTGTCTGCATCCAGATTGCATACCCATACATCTACAACCAGCTTGCCGAGGAGCCAGACTTCAAGGCTTGGAACGAGAAGATTGCCTCTAAGCTCAAGCTCCGCCCATTGACTGAGGCTGAGGTGGAACGTCTCGACTCAACAGAGGAGTTTAATGAGGATTGGGAGAAGGTGGTATTCCGTATGTGCCAGAAGGAGACATACCTCAGCAACCGTGTCTTTAGCGTCTCTATGTTGTTCAACAAGATTGCTGAGATTGTCAACAACGACGAGAAGCTTGGCGAGATTATCGAGGCAACCCTCGAGTTGTCGGCAGTTACTAACTTGAAGGCATTTGATTCAGCACCAAAGCTTAGTGCGGGTAATCGTAACTATGATAAATATGCTGTCAATGGTGCGGGCAGATATGGCAAGGGAAAGATGGTTGAGGCTGTCGTTAATACCTACGTGCAGAACAACCCATCGATAACCGTAGAGGGATTGAAGGATGTATTCCCAAATCATCTGCTTAAGGGCTATGGTGTAGTTCGTGCCGATGATGGTAGCATCAAGGACTACAAGCGTTTCTATAAATCAGAGCTCGCTGATGGTACTGTCTTCTATATTTGTAGCCAGTGGGGCAAGGATAATACCGATAATTTTGTGCAATATGTCAATAAGAATATTGCAGGAATTAATGTTACTAATGTAGAATAATATAAGAGCTGAGAGGTCTAACTCACGCCAAGCACCAACTACAAAGTCTGAGTTGTTGACGTAGGCATAACCGCATAGTTGGCAAGTGTGTGCAGTTGGACCTTACTGCGAATATTAACCCCTATAAGCACGCTTAGACGTAGGTGGCAAACTTATTATGGCGTGGCAAATAGACAACCCTAAAACTTAGGTAAACAGATGAAATCAAGTATTATAGATGTTCCTCGTAAACATACACAGGAGGACCTTTTTGGCATTCAGGTTTACCAGAATGCTCTTATTAAGTATATTAAGCTGACAGATACCCCTATAACTATCGCTCTTCAGGGCGAGTGGGGTAGTGGTAAGACATCGCTGATGAACCTGCTTCGCTACAACCTCTGCGATGTGGATAATGCTCCATATTATCCTATCTGGATAAACACCTGGCAGTACTCGTTGATGAAGACCCCCGCACAGGCAATCATCTCGATTCTCGAGGGTATCATCAACCAGATTGGAGCTCTTAATCCAAGCGAGCAGAAGTGGGAGGAGAGTAAGAAGAAGATTGGTGGCCTCTTCAAGAAGATGGCTGTCGTGGGTACCAAGATGGCTGCAGGTGCCGTAGGTCTCGACTCTGATACTGTTGGTGAGTTTTTTGAGGGTAACTCGGGTGGAGCATCATCCGATATTATGCAGCTCAAGGAGGAGATTGCAAAGCTTATTGCCGATGCTTTGGCCAAGGATGCCACAAAGACAGGTTTCACGTTCTACATCGACGACCTTGACCGTATCGACCCACCTGTAGCAGTCGAGATTTTGGAGTTGCTCAAGAATATCTTCGACTTGGAGAAGTGTATCTTCATCCTCGCCATCGACTACGACGTGGTGATTAAGGGTCTTAAGCCTAAGTTCGGTGAGCTTACAGATGCCAACGAGCGTGAGTTCCGTTCATTCTTCGATAAGATCATCCAGCTGCCATTCTCAATGCCTGTGGCATCGTATAATGTCGACACATTCCTTGTTGATGCACTGGGCAAGATTGAGTTCTTCACAAAGGAGGAGCTTGCTGACGCAGCGTTGGCGGAGAGACTCTCGGAGATTACTCGCAATTCGGTGGGTACAAATCCTCGCTCTTTGAAGCGATTGACTAATACCCTTGCTCTTATCTCGATTATCTACGAGGAGCAGAGGGGCGAGGAGAACTCTGCAGCCTCATCACTCGACAAGCTCATCAACTATGCCCTTGTATGTATCCAGATTGCCTATCCATATATCTACAATCAGCTTACCGAGGAGCCAGACTTCAAGGCTTGGAACGAGAAGATCGCCTCTAAGCTCAAACTTCGTCCATTGACTGAGGATGAGATTGAGCGACTCAACTCTACAGAGGAGTTTGACGAGGATTGGGAGAAGGTAGTATTCCGTATGTGTCAGAAGGAGACGTATCTCAGCAACCGAGTGTTCAGCGTATCATCGCTGCTGAATAAGATTGTCGAGATTGTTAATAACGACGAGAGACTTGGTGAGATCATCGAGGCGACACTCGAGATGTCGGCGGTTACCAACCTCAAGGCTTTTGACTCTCCTAAGAAACTTAAGAGTTCGGAGATCGACTGGACTGGTAAGTTTTGGATGCCTGTTAAGGAGCAGATAGCATCATCGCTTAAAACCAAGATGAGTATCCCTAATGGCAAGTCGTATTGTCTAATTAACTCGTGCGGACAAAATTTCGGGTACTGTATGGCCTATAGCGTAAGAAATAATATAGCTGTAGTAGCATTTGAGACTTATGGCGGTGAGGTTGTAAAGCAGAAGATAGAAGAGATTTTGGCGAAGGCACCAGCAGATCATATCATCAGACAGTTTACTATAGGACAGGGTAAGAGAAACAAGAATAAGTGGGGATGGGCTATTGAAAATCAGATTGATAAGTTTGATCCAAATATCGTTAATTGGTACGCAGAGACATTTGTTGCAATATACTCATTCTTGGAGCCAGAGGTAGCAAAGAGTCTCAACTAATAGAGGCTGTTATCGCAAAAGCTTTATATATAGTTTTGCATAGAGTTGTGGAGTTGCCAAATAGTGCATTTGGCAACTCCCTTTTTTATCGACAAAGTTGCGATGTGTCACATAAAAATGGGGTTGTCCTGTTGGACAACCCCTTAAATATGTTACGAGCCGAGGCTCGCTGTGCAGGCCTACTTCTTCGACTTTGGAGCCAGAATCATATTCATCTTCTTGCCATCGAGCTTAGGCATAAGCTCAACGCGTGCAAGCTCCTCAAGGTCGTTAGCAAAGCGAAGCAACAAAATCTCACCCTGCTCCTTGAAGACGATAGAACGGCCGCGGAAGAATACGTACGCCTTGACCTTAGCACCCTCCTTCAAGAAGTTCTCAGCGTGCTTGAGTTTAAAGTTATAGTCGTGGTCGTCGGTCTGTGGACCAAAACGGATCTCCTTAACTACAACCTTCACCTGCTTAGCCTTGATCTCCTTAGCCTTCTTCTTCTGCTGGTAGAGGAACTTCTGGTAGTCGGCAATGCGACATACAGGAGGATCTGCCTTAGGCGAAATCTCGATGAGGTCGAGCTCCATCTCGTCGGCAAGCTTGATAGCCTCCTTGATTGGGAGCACGAGGTTAGGCTCAACGTTCTCGCCTACGACACGCACTACTGGTGCCGTGATCTCGTCGTTGATACGGTTAGGGTTCTCCTGCTGAGGGCGACGACCACGCTGGTCACGCTGCTGCTGCTGAGGAGCGTTGTTGTTCTGGTTATTCCCCTGCGCCTGTGGGCGTGGGCGGAATGGAAATTGTCCTGCCAAGTTTGAAACAGTTTAGTTAGACTTAAAATTACTTATCTTTATTTGTTAGCTTCGATCTCATTAGCTACAAGCTCTGTCATAAATGCGATGAACTCCTCGATGGTCATCTGACCCTTGTCGCCCTCGCCCTGAGCACGTACCGATACCTTGTTCTCCTCGGCCTCCTTCTCGCCAACGATCAAGAGGTAAGGGATACGCTTGAGCTCGTTGTCACGAATCTTACGGCCAATCTTCTCGTTACGATCATCAACCTGAGTACGAACGTCGGCGATGTTGAGCTGACGTGCTACCTCCTGTGCGTAGTCGTTATACTTCTCAGAGATAGGAAGAACAACTACCTGATCAGGTGTGAGCCACAATGGGAACTTACCACCAGTATGCTCGAGCAATACAGCCACGAAACGCTCCATAGAGCCGAATGGTGCACGGTGAATCATAATAGGACGGTGGAGCTTGTCGTCAGAGCCCTTGTAAGTAAGGTCGAAACGCTCTGGGAGGTTGTAGTCCACCTGGATAGTACCGAGCTGCCAGCTGCGGCCGATAGCATCCTTAACCATAAAGTCGAGCTTAGGACCGTAGAACGCTGCCTCGCCATACTCAACGATAGTGTCGAGACCCTTGTTCTTAGCTGCCTCGATGATGGCACTCTCAGCCTTCTCCCAATTCTCGTCTGAGCCGATATATTTCTCAGTATTCTTAGGATCACGCAACGATACCTGAGCTGTAAACTTGTCGAACTTCAATGTGCGGAAGATGTACAATACGATGTCGATAACCTTCTCGAACTCCTCGAGGAGCTGGTCAGGACGCACGAACAAGTGAGCATCATCCTGAGTAAACGAACGTACACGTGTCAAGCCGTGGAGCTCACCAGACTGCTCGTAGCGGTATACTGTACCGAACTCGGCCAAACGAACAGGAAGATCCTTGTATGAGCGTGGCTTAGAGCGGTAGATCTCGCAGTGGTGAGGGCAGTTCATAGGCTTGAGCAAGTACTGCTCACCCTCGATAGGGGTGTTGATAGGCTGGAACGAGTCCTTACCATACTTAGCAAAGTGACCAGATGTCTTGTAGAGCTCGATGTTGCCGATGTGAGGAGTGATAACCTGCTGGTAGCCACCCTTCTTCTGAATCTGACGCAAGAAACGCTCAAGACGGTCACGCAACTCAGCACCCTTAGGCAACCACAATGGAAGACCCTGGCCTACACGCTGTGAGAATGTGAACAACTCGAGCTCCTTACCGAGCTTACGGTGGTCACGCTTCTTAGCCTCCTCCAAGAGTGCGAGGTGCTCGTCGAGCATCGACTTCTTAGGGAACGACACGCCATAGATACGAGTAAGCATCTTGTTCTTCTCGTTACCACGCCAGTAAGCACCTGCTACAGAGGTGAGCTTGATAGCCTTGATATAGCCTGTATTTGGAATATGTGGACCGCGGCAGAGGTCAGTGAACGAGCCATTCGTGTAGAACGAGATTGTACCATCCTCGAGGTCGGTGATAAGCTCCACCTTGTACTGATCGCCCTTCTCGGTGAAGGTCTTGAGTGCGTCAGCCTTCGATACCTCGGTACGTACGAGCTGCTCCTTGTTGCGTGAGAGCTCAATCATCTTCTGCTCGATTGTTGCAAGATCTGCCTCAGTAATAGCTACTGGCGAGTCCACATCGTAGTAGAAACCGTTGTCGATAGCAGGACCGATACCAAACTTAATACCTGGGTAGAGAGCCTCGAGAGCCTCTGCCAAGAGGTGTGATGAGGTGTGCCAGAAGGCGTGCTTACCCTCAGCGTCGTCCCACTTGAAGAATTTGATTGTACAGTCACAATCGATTGGACGCATCATATCTACAGTTGCGCCATTTACCTCGGCTGCGAGTGAGTCAGCAGCTAAACGAGGGCTGATGCTCTCTGCCACCTGAAAGGCAGTTGTCCCTTTGGCAAACTCTCTTACTGAGCCATCAGGAAAGGTTACTTTAACCATAATAAATCTATGTTTTTAATTGTTTATGTTTTGAGTGCCTTCGTAGCTCCACAATAACGAGACGGATTACTACCCAGCTGCACTCCTTGTTTTACTCTATTTATGCTTGAAGAGCATGACAAAAGCGACTATGCCGAGAATCAGGTTGCCTGCCCACATCGACCAGCCGAGCTCTGTCTCAGGCATCCACCCGATGTAGCAATTTCTTGTTGCGATACCCATCAGTATAATAGGCCATACCGCCCTCCAATTCTGTCTCTTACTCATAGTTTATCTTTTGCTATTCGTTATCTTCTTTATCCGTTGCTATTCGTTCTCTTCGCTCTTGCCAGCCTCCTTGGCGAGCTGTGCGATGCGTAGTACTGAGCGTGCACCGATGAGTGCTACTACCACCCAGAGTATCCACTCAATGGTAGTCTCTGGCATCCACTTATTCATAAGGTAGACCACCGACAAGCCGAGGACGACTGCCGAGAGAACGACACCTAACCACTTTTTTACGATGGTATTCATACTCTTTGACTCTTAGTCGTTATGCTCGTGCTCGGCGAGATCCTTGATCGATATGTCTCGACCCTTCTCACGCTCGAAGTGCTCCAGAGGATTCTTGTTCCACTCACGCCACTCGCAGCGACGACGAACGATGTCGAGTGCCTCGTAGATGGCGTTACGCATACTCTGCTCGTCGGCCTTACCCTCACCTGCAATGTCGTAGGCTACGCCGTGGTCTGGCGATGTGCGAACCTTCGAGAGCGATGCTGTGAAGTTCACGCCGTCGGGCGTAAGGGTCTTGAATGGTGCCAAGCCCTGGTCGTGATACATTGCCAAGATGGCATCGTAGTTTTTGAACTGTCCTGAGGCGAAGAAGCCGTCGGCAGCAAATGGTCCAAATGCCAAGATGTCAGCCTCATAGGCCTCGACAATTGCAGGCTTGATGATCTCCTGCTCCTGGGTACCGAGAAGGCCGCCGTCACCTGCGTGAGGATTAAGTGCAAGCACTGCAATCTTTGGGCGTACCACGCCAAAGTCCTGACGCATAGAGGCGTTTATCTGCTCGAGACGCTCCACGATAAGCTCCTTTGAGAGGTGGTCTGCAACCTCCGACACTGGAATGTGGATGGTGGCAAGACCTACACGCATAAGCTCTGAGGTCATAATCATCAGTGGTGTGCCATCAAGCTCCTGGGCCAAAAACTCGGTATGACCAGTGAAGTTAAACTCCTCACTCTGGATCATCTCCTTGTCGATAGGGGCTGTCACAAGTGCATCGATGTCGCCACGCTTAAGCTCCTCGATGGCTGTGCGGAGTGCCGCAGCAGCAGCCTCGCCGCCCACCTTTGAGGGTTTACCTGGGGTGATGCTAAGCTCGCTTGGGCCACACTCTACGATGTTTGCCTTACCAGCAGCGGCAGCCTTAGCACCTGCAACGGTGTTAAGACGTACTGGCTCGATATCTTTAAGATGCTTTTGGTAGAAGGCGGCAGCCGATGACGAGCCGTAGATTACGGGTGTCATAAGCTCGGTAATACGACCATCGGCCAAGACTTTGAGGATTAGCTCCCAGCCAATGCCGTTGGTGTCGCCTTGCGTAATACCTATCTTTAGCTTATTGCTCATATTTCGATAATCAATGTTTCAAAATACAAATATAAAAAAAATATTTGATAAATCCCTACTTATGGCAATTATTTGCTAAAATCTTGCCGGGCAGAGGGTAGTGCTACCTTTAAAACTACTCGTGCCACACCACCTTTGTCAGCTACTCTGCAAGCTTAACTCTAATTACCTGAGTCATACAGTGTGCTGCACCATAGCCCTTGATAAGCGTCTCAAGAGGTATCCACTCCACCGTGACATTGTGCTTGCTAAACGTCTGCTGAAGAGCCTCAGATTGGTTGCCTACAGCCATAATGTGGCGAGGTGCTATGGTAAGGAAATTATTGGCGTAATGCAACTCGTCCTCAAGCTTGATAGGTATAATTGTAAAACCCTGTTTTTGTAGGAACTCAACAAAAGGAATTCCACTCTTTGTGAGTTTATACTCCTTGCTGCCCTTCTTGCGTGTATAGAGGTCTACAGTCACCCACTCTGGGTCGCCCTCTTTGGCGTAGTAGCGGCTCTCGACGAGAGTGCAAAGGTCTTTGTCGATGATATTGAAGTAGGTGTCGAGGTGCATCTGCATCTGCCACAGTTTGTGGTCATTGACAACAGCTATGGTGTCGTGGCCAAAGGCATCTGCCTCCATTATCTGCTTGATGGCCTCGATGTTGGTACGCATACCGCAACCGATATATGAGATGTCGCCACCACGCAGATAGTCGCCACCCTCCAGACGACCCTCACCCGTGATTGTGAGTATAGGCTTCACACCGAGCTGTTCGTAGCAGAGTGTTATAAGCAGAGTCTCCTCGGCACGTTGCGTAGAGTTCATTTGGCTGATTATATGTCCACGGGGTGTTGTGATACTTTGGTCGCGAGTGAAGTATAGATTCATCAATGGAGAGTGTGTATAAACAGCCTCGAAGCCTGTGTTTGTGTCAGATTTGTAGAGCGTTACCGTAGGACGTAGTAGAATGCAGCGAATGAGGTCGGCACGTGACATCTCATTTACAACATAGCTTCGATACTTCTCTGACTCTTCGGGTGTAATATCTGCCATATTGGTAGTGTCGTACGTAAGCGTGTTCATAACACAAGCACGTAGCTTCTCTATTGGCATCTCATTGAGTAACTCCCTCACGGTATAGACCCTAATGCCATTATTTTCGAGTGCTGCGATATATCCTTGGTGCTCCTGGATAGCCTTGTCGACATCGAAGTAGTACTCAAACAGACCTGCGTATGGGTGGATGACGCCGTCGAAGAGCTCTTCTCCAGGGGTGTGCATCAATATAGCCTTGGCATAGTCCCATTCGGAGCTAGGATAGGTTGCCTCTTGTTGTGCGAATGCGACAAGTGAGGTCGTAAAGATAAGTGTTATTAGAAATAGTGTACGCTTCATAGTTGAAGTCTTTGATTCGATTATTGTCTGTTATTTTTGTCTATTTATTTTAGTAGTGCTGAAGCTGTAGCTTCACACGATAATACAAATTTACGAATAATATCTTTAAGTTGCTACTCCAAAACTCTACTATTTAGGTAAAAAAGGTTGAATTTGTTCCTCTTCTTTGATTTTAACAAGCAAAAGCCCCTGCAAACCGTGATAAGCAGAGTTGCAGGGGCTGGTTATGCTCTATTGTCTTGTGCGGCGGAATTCGGCGAGGATGATGCCTGTTGCCATAGCTACGTTTAGCGACTCGGAGGTTGGCGTGTCGATTGGGTATGGTGGTATGAAGAGCCTCTCACTAACCGATGCTCGACAAGCATCGCTCAATCCTCGTCCCTCGTTGCCCATAACTATAACGCCATTTGAACTGAGTTGTTTAGTGTATATATTCTCGCCATCGAGAAGCGTGCCGTAGATAGGCATACCGCTAACATTCAGGCGGTTGAGAAGCGAAGCGAGGTCATCAACATAGTGAACTCGAACGCGTAGTATGGCACCCATTGTTGCCTGCACAACCTTAGGATTGTAGCAGTCGGCACACTCTGCAGAGCAGATTACATCCTTGACGCCAAACCAGTCGGCAAGGCGTATTATTGTACCCATATTACCAGGGTTTTGAACACCATCGAGGGCCAATACAAGACTCTCTCTTAGGGCTCTCTCATCCAACTTGTAGCGTGGCTGTTCAACCACAGCAAGCGTGCTATTTGCACTCTTTAGCTGTGATATTCGCTCCATCTCACTACGCTCAACGAGCGTAGCACTGCGAACCCCAAAGTCCTTATGCGTTGTGTAGAGGTTGCGGATATTTAGTCCCGAGGCGATAATCTCCTCAACGAGCTTATCTCCCTCGGCAATAAATAGCCCTTCGCTGTCGCGAGTACGCTTGTCGGCAAGCGATCGCACAAATTGAATCTCAGCTTTTGTCATCGTTGCTCCTCAATGGTAAATGTCTGCCCCTCAAGGGCTAGTTCAGTGTTTGGAAAGATCTCACGACACTCCTCGGCAAGTTTTTCGAACTCCTTGTAGCGTGACGAAAAGTGGCCGATGATGAGCCTTTCTGCCCCGGCCTTGAGTGCTGCCTTTGCCGCCTCGTGAGTTGTCGAGTGGCCACGACCATTAGCCCACTGAGTCTCCTCGACAGAGTAGGTGGTCTCGTGATACATCAAGTCAACACCCTCCACAAGTGATGCTGCCTTGGCCGAGTATGCCGTATCCGAGAGGTATGCGTACGAGCGAGCCTTATAGGGTGTGTATGTTAGCTCTTTGTTGGGCAGTATGGTGCCGTCAGCGAGCTCGACATCCTCGCCACGTTTTGCCGCAACAATCTGAGCGATAGAGAGTCCATACTTCTCTATCTTATACTTTTCAATATTGAGCCCAGGCTGCTTCTCGCGAAAGTGGAAGCCCGCCGTGGGAACTCTATGTCGTAGAGGTACTGACCAGACCTCTAAGGTGCTATTCTCCATAATTATACGGTGCTCGGTGGTGCGTATCTCGTGCCACTTAACCTCGAATGGAAGCTCCTCCCAGAAGTAGCGACGGTGGTAGTCGAGAATCTCGCCCATAGGTGCAGGTGCATATACATCTAAAGGTGTATGCTTGCCCATAAGTCCGAGCGTGGCGATAAGCGGGAAGAGTCCGAAGCAGTGGTCGCCGTGTAGGTGTGAAATAAATACAGCCCTAAGGCGTAGCGGATTGATGCCACGCCTTATGAGCTGTTGTTGTACCCCCTCACCAGCATCGACAAGGTAGTATTGCTCGTTGAGGTTGACTACCTGTGCAGATGGATGAGCCTTAGGTGTTGGCTTAGCTGATGAGTTACCAAGTATGGTTACGCTAAACCCCATATGTTACTGAGCAAGCAACCAACGCTCGCAGTCCAAAGCTGCGATACAGCCTGAACCTGCTGCTGTGATAGCCTGACGATAGTGAGGATCCTTAACATCGCCTGCAGCGAATACGCCCTCGACAGATGTCTTTGATGTGCCTGGCTGAACCTTGATATAGCCCTGCTCATCGAGCTCGAGTTGGCCCTTGAGAACCTCCACGTTTGGATGGTGACCAATAGCGAGGAAGAAGCCCATAATGTCCAAGTCACGCTCAACGCCAGCGTTGCTAACAACGCGTACGCCTGTTACGCCCTCCTCGTCGCCGAGAACCTCCTTAGTGTTGTGCTCGAACAATACCTCGATGTTTGGAGTGTTGAACACACGCTCCTGCATAGCCTTAGAGGCACGCAAGTAGTCCTTACGAACGATGAGGTAGACCTTGCGACAGATAGAAGCAAGGTAAGTAGCCTCCTCGCAAGCAGTGTCACCACCACCTACTACGGCAACATCCTTCTTGCGGTAGAAGAAACCGTCGCAAGTAGCACAAGCACTTACACCCATACCACGGTACTTAGACTCTGACTCCAAGCCGAGGTACTTAGCTGAAGCACCTGTACATACGATAACTGCGTCAGCCTCGATCTGGTGCTCGTGGTCAACAGTAGCCTTGAATGGACGCTGCGAGAGGTCGAGGTCTGTGATGATACCACGACGTACGTCTGCACCGAAACGCAAAGCCTGCTTCTTAAGATCCTCCATCATAAGAGTACCTGTGATACCCTCAGGATAACCTGGGAAGTTCTCAATCTCAGTTGTTGTTGTGAGCTGACCACCTGGCTCGATACCCTCGTAGAGTACTGGTGAGAGGTTGGCACGTGAAGTGTAGATCGCAGCGGTGAAACCTGCAGGACCGCTACCAATGATCAAAACTTTTACTTTCTCCATAGTTTTGTCTGTTTTAGTTGTATAGTTTGTTAATAGTATTGTCTGTGGGGTATTTTATTCTACCCAGTGTTTTATCGTGTGTTTCGGAAGTCTGCCTCCTGCTCATTAATCTCACGGAAGTCATATCCGTAGCCAATCATCATATCTGTGCCGATGTCACGCAAGCGGTCGGCCTCCGTAGTCTCACGAAGGCGTCGGTGGATGTTGCGTGATGCAGCAATGGCCTCTTCAATATCTTGCGATGTGGGCGTGTGGCCGATTAGGTTGCCCAGCAGGTTGCAGGCGTATGCTGCAGCCATATCCTCGTACTCACTCATAGCCTTGTCGAACATTGCCCCTATATCGGCGAGTGTTGTAGTGCTCTTCTCGGCCTCAATAAGGATCTTCTCGACAAGTGCGTGAGGAAGATACTGACCTCCGATGTCGACCCACTCACCGCAACTCTCGGCCGTAGCTCGGCTAAGATCACCGCGGCTGAGCATTGTGCCTATAGATGCCGCTATGGCACTATTATATAGCTTGATGCCTCGTTGCAACATTGCCGCCTTGATGACCGTGCGGTTGTAGTTGTAGAACTTGGCTTCGGGATCCTCCTCAGCAAGGCGTGTGAGGATATCGACACCGCGGAGCATCTTGCCTGTGAGGTAGGGGTTGTACTCCTCAAAGTTAACGTTATCTCGCTTCGAGCGTCGTTTGTCGCGGCTCATCCACTTCTCTGTGTCACGCACTGTGCCGTAGCTTTTAAGTGCTATTGCTGGCACGAGTGATGAGTGACCATCCTCCTCGATAAGATAGGAGTAGGGCATATCCTGCGTGTCGTGGTGACGAGTGTGGCGACCAAGAATCACGGTATAAGGGCCCTCGATGGCGGGCGACATAACGTATGCATTGCTGCCAAACTTAGAACCACGGAGGTGTACGGCCTGATGCACAGCACCACTCTTGAAGAGGTGGTTCGACTGGTTTGTGCCGCTACCAGCGTTGAAGAACGAGAATATTCCCGCGATGAGCAACGACGACTTGTGGTGCGACACGGTGAATGGTCCAGCAAAGATCGCTGCAGCCTCGCCATTTTCGCAGTGACAGTTGGCAAAGAATAGTGAGTCGGCAGCCGTAAAGCCATTTGCTAAGTGCGACTTCTCGCCCACGAAGCATCGCTCGATGCAGGCACCACTCTCGACCGTAGCATCGTTATCTATAATAAAACTCTTGGCACGCACATCGACACCGATGGTGGCGTTCGTGAGTATCGTTCCATTCTCAAGGTGCGAGGCACCCTCGATTGTTGTTCCTCGGCCGATGTTCACCTCGCGGATAAACTTTACTCCCAAGATGGTGACATCGTCCTCGACACGACCTACGTTGCTACGTAGCCTCTCGCTCTCGGCCATAACCTTGCGTTGAAGCTCCTTGTTGGCCTCCACGCGGTTACGCATCATAGCCATAATATATGCTATCTGTGACGTGAGCTCGTTGTAGATAGGTATGCTGCGGCCGCCATTCTCGTTGACAGTCGAGACCATCACACCATTGCCAAACGTCGAGGCGTGGCGGCACTCCATACGCAACACTGAGTCGATACGGCAGTTGTTACCTATCGAGTAGTTCGCGAGTGTGGAGTACGATATGTAGCTATTTGAGCCGATAGAGACATCACCCTCGAGACGCACGGCACGAAGCTGCTCCGGACTGAAGTCAGAGGCAACCATCACACGCTCCCAACTCTCGGCACAGCATCCTCGCTGCTCCAAGAGTCTCTGCTCGGTGGTAGTGATATGTCGAAATTGGTCCATTGTCGTTTAATCCTTTTTTGTGTAGACAACCTTTTTTGTCTCGAAAAATTCGTCGTCGAACATTGTGCGTATGTCGTAGATATCCCACTTGCGACGTGTCGCAGCAAGCTCCTCGGCAAGGTCGCCACCCTTTAGGTAGAGAATGCCATTAGGAAGTGTTCCTGCCTCGCCCTTGCGAAGAAGCTGCCACGCCCAGGGCATAAACCTTGCCATCTCAGTTACGGCACGCGACACAACATAGTCGGCCTTCTGGCCAAGTTGCTCGGCACGGCAGTTGATAGCCTTCAAGTTCTTAATCTCGGCACCCTCGACAACGCCCTCGACAACGCGAATCTTCTTGGCTATGGAGTCGACACCTATGAACTCCACCTCTGGGAACATAATTGCCAGGGGCACAGAGGGAAAACCTCCGCCACAACCGATGTCCACAACCTTGGCACCTGGCTCAAAACGGCAAACTTTAGCAATGGCTAACGAGTGCAGAATATGGCGGGTATAGAGGTGCTCCATATCCTTGCGAGATACGACATTTATGCGGGCATTCCACTCCTGGTACAATGCTCCAAGAGCCTCGAACTGCTGCTGCTGTCTCGAGTCGATCTCGGGGAAATATCGTTTGATAAGGTCGCTATTCATCGTTGTCGTTTTTGCGTGTTATTACTCCTTTGCCAAAATCATCTTGCAGACAGCCGCTTTAGCACGGCGTATCTGTGTCTTAATCGTGTTGAGTGGTCGTCCGAGCTTATCGGCAATCTCCTCATATGAGTACTCCTCCAAGAATCGCATCTCGATGATTCGGCGATAGTCCTCCGAGAGCTCAGCAAGGGAGGCCTCGAAGTGGGCCGTTCGCTGGTTGATGATCACCGACTCCTCGGGTGAGGGCGTGGTGGCCATCGGGGCGATAAACTTGCTGTCGATCGAGACATCGTCGGCACGTCGACGCACATAGTCAACCAGTGTGTTGCGTGCGATGGTGTATACCCACTGTCCGAAGGTGTACTCCTCAGAGTAGTCCGAGAGGTGCAGATAGACCTTGATGAAGGTCTCCTGCAGCAGGTCGTCCGACGTGTCGCTACTACCCAGGCGTTGCTCGAAGAGGTGCTTTATAGCCTCGTTATATCGCATAAAGAGGTACTCGAAGGCACAGTGGTCGCCTTCGGCTGCGAGCTTCACGAGTTGAGCGTCGCTGGCTACGATATACTCCTCTATATCCACGCTTTAGGGCTGTTGTTGCTACGTTTAAGATTGATGATATAGTCAATTGCAGGACCTAAAAGGTCGTACATCCAATACTTTAAAAGTATGCCTCGCTCGCCAAGCTTCTCGGCACTCTTGCGTGTCGAAAGTAGCACCATAAGATAGCGGATAAGAGCCAAGCTTAGAGCAAAAATCTTGAGCTCCAAAGGTAGTAGCACAAGAGCTGCAAGTGTCACAAGGAAGAAGAGTGTGCGGCTACCCATCTCCCACAAGCTAAAGGTCTTAATGAAGGTGGGGTAGTAGCTGCCTGTCGAGCGGTTGTAACGCACCACGTCGAGCCACTCGTTCCAGGTCGAAGGTCGGTCCTCATATACCAACGACTTTGGTGACAACATCATTGCACAGCGTTGTGGTTTCGAGATTGACTGTATGTAGAGGTCATTCTCGCCAATGTCCATATTGAGGTGGTTGAAGCCTCGGGTAGCCTCATAGAGCTTGCGTGTGAAGCCGAAGTTGTTGCGTGGGGCAACCAAGATTCTGTCGCTCACGGACATCGCAACGTGGTTGCGGCTATAGTGAAACTCTGCCATACGCATCAAGTAGGTCTTGAGACTATTCTCCTCAAAGTGGGGTGCTGAGGCTCCAGCAACGATGATTCCTCGCTCAAAGGCATAAGCCATATATGTCACCCACTCGTCGGTGGCTGGAATTGTGCCTGGAGTGGTGAAGAGTAGGTTGTCGTACTGTGCCGACTTGATGCCCACGTTGTAGGCCTGCTTGGTGGTGATGTAGATGCGGCCATTGCCACTGAGCTTGGTGAGTTTCATATTTGAGCGTTGGTCGCGAATACGCTGAAGCTCAGCGTAGTAGTCGATATCGCGGCCGATGTATACCACCACTATCTCGTAGACACCGTAGCTCTGTCCAAGCAGCGTTGGTAGCTGCTCGGCAAGGAAACGCTCATCCTCGCCACGAACTGCTACGATGACCGATATGAATGGGTTCTCGCAGAACTTATCCTTCTGGTTCATAAGACGGAAGCGGTGGATGCGGCGATAGACAATGGCGTAGTAGTAGAACTGAACGCCAAAAAGGATGAGTAAAATGGTCAAAAGGGCGACTCCTGGCCAGGTATAGTGTTCGAGTATCTGGTTTAAAAAGTGCATAACGCTATTCGTATGATGATATAACGTGCAAATGTAGGCATAAATTGTCAAAATGCAAAATCTCAAAGCTAAACATTTTGCTCTTTTTTCGATAAATTTGTGGTGCGGAGAAAAAATGGTGCAAGAGTCAATTTTTCGGTTTGCACATTGCGGAATTTTTACTACCTTTGTGCGTTATATATACTTGTATGGAATTTACTTTACAACATACCGCTCCCGAGACCAAGGCTCGTGCTGGTCTCCTCGTGACCGACCACGGTCCGATCCAGACTCCAATCTTTATGCCTGTGGGTACTGCCGCAGCTATGAAGGGAATATTTCATCGCGATGTCGAGGCCGAGGCAAAGGCTCAAATTATCCTTGCCAACACCTACCATCTCTACCTGCGTCCAGGTATGGATATCATCGAAAAGGCGGGTGGCGTGCATCGCTTCTCGTCGTGGAACAAGCCTATGCTCACTGATAGCGGTGGTTTCCAGGTATTCTCGTTGGCTGCGTGCCGTAAACTCAAGGAGGAGGGGTGCTATTTCCAGTCGCACATCGACGGCTCACGCCACCTCTTTACACCTGAGAGCGTTATCGACACTGAGCGTACCATCGGAGCAGACATTATGATGGCCTTCGACGAGTGCCCTCCTGGCGATGCGACATATGACTATGCTCTCAAGTCGCTCAACCTCACTGAGCGTTGGTTAGACCGCTGTTTTAACCGCTATCACCAGACAGAGCCAAAGTGGGGCCACTACCAGGCTCTCTTCCCCATTGTGCAGGGTGCGGGCTATGCCGACCTGCGTGAGCGTGCAGCACGCAACGTGTTGCAGTACAATGCCGATGGCTATGCTATTGGTGGCTTGGCAGTGGGCGAGCCTACCGAAGTGATGTACTCAATGATTGAGGTGTGTAATGCGGTGCTTCCGGCTGACAAGCCACGATACTTGATGGGTGTTGGCACACCTATCAACATTCTCGAGGCTATCGACCGTGGTGTCGATATGTTTGACTGTGTGATGCCAACGCGTAATGGTCGCAACGGCCAGCTCTTCACCTCGGAGGGTGTTATCAACATCCGCAATAAGAAGTGGGAGGACGACTTCTCGCCAATCGACCCTAATGGAGTAACATTCGTGGATCATCAATACACTAAGGCCTATTTGCACCATCTTGT
>JAEIGA010004022.1_pt1 | contig 22784 bp, 19 predicted proteins | sample 9270691 | NCBI WGS metagenome assembly JAEIGA01 (sample SAMN17057246, study PRJNA624740) | gut metagenome | biome: biome; isolation source: fecal sample | host: Bos grunniens | place: China: Xizang | collected 2019 | reverse complement strand
GATCGTATCCGGAGGCACAGACAACCACCTCCTCCTGATCGACCTCCGCACCAAGTTCCCTGAGCTCAACGGTAAGGTGGCAGAGAAGGAACTCGGAAAGGCAGACATCACAGTCAACAAGAACATGGTACCGTTCGACTCACGCTCACCATTCCTCACATCAGGTATCCGAGTAGGAACCCCAGCGATCACATCACGCGGTTTCGTGGAGAAGGACATGGAGTTCATCGTCAACCTCATCGACATGATCCTCGCCAATGCAGCAGCCCACCTTGACCTCATCGCAGGCAAGACAGAAGAGGGACGCGAAGAGTACGAGGCAGTACTTGACAAGGTAAAGAAGCAGGTCCGCATGAAAACCAACGGCATGCCGCTTAACAGATATTAAAAATATATATTTAAAAATAAAGGAACTCACATTTGAGTTCCTTTATTTTTAGTTACTAGTTATTTACCGGCCTGAGAATAAACCTGAAAGTGTATTCCTGAGGAATTACAAGGTGTTCCATACGCGGCCATGCTCCCCATGAGTTGATGCAGCCTAGACCCATCTGAACGAGGTCGAAGTTGACCCATGTCTTGCCGAGAGAGCGCTGACCCTCATATGCATTCTTCCTGAGTTCAAGAGAGTGAGCCTGGTTGTTGCCGAGCATGCGTACATCCAGTTCCTTCCAATGGAACGGAAGTGCTGAAGCGGAGAACTTCACATCGGATGATATCTCAAGACCTGCACCGTTGTCATCAACAACCTTCATCCATTTAAGCTGAGTCTTGGTTCCTGACTCCTGAGGGCGGACATATCCATAGTGATACTGATCCTCGACTCTCTGCACATAATGTCCCATGAGAGCCGCACTGCTTCTGTCGCAGTAGTTCTCGAATGGTCCGAGGCCGAAGAACTCAAATGTAGAGTACTCGCCCGGCATCGCGAACTCCATTCCGATACGGTTGATCAGCTTACCGTTCTCAAGGTTTCCCGCATCCTTGAACTCCTCAACTGCCTCAACCACACCATCAGCATATATATTATATGTCATGCGTATGTATGCGAAATCCTTGATCGGAGCGAACTCGACAGCTACCCTGTAGCAGCTATCCGTTTCCTCAACGGCAAACTCTGCCACCTTGAACTCTGCATTTCTCCAATGAGCCATTCTTCTGTCCTGGCCTGCTCCGAGATCGTTCTCAGTAGCCGCTCTTGCCAGACATGGCTGAAGCGGAGACTCAACCATCTGATTTCCACCGAGAGTGTAGCTTACCAATGCTCCCTTGGACGCATCGAAGACTGCCTCCCATGGAGCCGCCCTTACACCTGTGCTTCCTTCAAATACCATCTCTCCTGCAAAGACATGCATGTCACCTTCCTGCTCATAGGCTGGTACGCCTGAGTAGTCAGCGAAGAGCGCCAGAGGAGCATCCGTAATGCAGATCTGGTCGTATGCCACCTCTGCACCTGCCGGGAGAATACCGTCAGCGCGCTTGAGAACATATCTTACATTGAGATAGATGTCATGGTAATCGAGGTCATGATGACAGCACGCCTCCATGATGTCAGCCTCATTGTAGCCAAGGCTCACGGTCTCCGTAGACTGAGGAGCGATTGACGGCATCGGGGTGCAGCCTGTGAGCACCTGGCGTCCATCTACCTCGATACCCCAATGAAGGATATATCTCGAAAGGTCGATGAAGAAGTTCTCGTTATAGACATCCACCTTTCCGGCAAGAGCGGAAGCACGGTCCGCAGATGTGAGGATTGACCTGTACTGATATGCCACCTCATATGCATGAGGATGAAGGCTGCGGTCTGCAGCTATGATACCGTTGCAGCAGAATGAATTGTCAGAAGGATCATAGTCATTGAAGTCACCGCCGAACACAAAGATATGGTCCGTGCCATATTTCTCTGCATCTGCCGGCCACCAGAGTGCCTGGTCTACGAAGTCCCAGATGAAACCTCCCTGATATACCGGATATTTGCGGATAAGATCCCAATACTCCTTGAGTCCTCCCATAGAGTTACCCATTGCATGGGCATACTCGCACTGGATCAGAGGCTTTGCAGGACGTGGATCGCGGGACGCGTACTTTTCACAACTTTCATAGTCAAAGTACATCGGACATGCGATATCTGTTCCCGGGCCACCATCAGCTCTTTCATAATGCACCGGACGGGACTGGTCCATCGACTTGATCATCTCATAGCCCTTCATGAAGTTGATGCCATGGCCTGCCTCATTTCCCATACTCCAGATGATCACTGAAGGATGGTTGAAGTCACGCTGCACAAGACGCTTCATCCTTTCAAGATGGGCGATGGTATAGTTCTCATCATGAGCAAGAGATTCCTTGCCATAACCCATTCCATGAGACTCGACATTTGCCTCGTCAATGACATAAAGGCCATATTTGTCACAGAGCGAATACCAGAGCGGATCGTTTGGATAGTGACATGTCCTGACTGCATTGATGTTCAGCTGCTTCATGATCATGATGTCCTGTATCATGTCTGATTCACTGACCACATAACCCTTATAGGGGTTCATCTCATGACGATTGGCGCCTTTGATAAGGACAGGCTGACCGTTCACGAGAAGCTGTCCGTCCTTGATCTCGACGTCTCTGAAACCGATCTCCAGCAATGAAACCTCTGTCATGCCCTTACTGTCATACGAAATCATCTTGAGGGTATAGAGCCAAGGCGTCTCAGCACTCCATGGCTTTACCGCAGGGACATTGATCCTGGTCTTTGCGGTTGGCAATCCTCTCTCGGATTTCACCTTGGATGACACCGTCACGACTTCAGAGGCAACCTCCTTGTTGTATGGGTCCACGATAACGAACCTGACTTCCTTCACACCCTTTGTAACCTCAGCAGTGATATCAGCGGTACCGTCCGCAGAAGCAAGGACTCTCACATCCTCGATCCTGTTCTTGTCTCTCGAATACACATACACCTCACGTGCAATACCTGTCATTCTCCAGAAGTCCTGATCCTCGAGATATGTGCCGTCACACCAGCGGAAGATCTCCAAAGCGATGAGGTTCTCGCCTGGCTTGACATATTTCGTGATGTCGAAACAAGCCTCGAGCTTGCTGTCCTCGCTATATCCGACTTCCTTTCCGTTCACCCATACCCTTACATTTGATGTCGCAGAGCCGATGCGGAGGAACACATCCTCTCCTGTCCACTCGTCTCCAAGGACAAAGGTCCTTCTATACTGACCTGCATAATTGTGCTCCATTGCAGGATAAGGCGGATTGTTCGCATAGTGTCCGCTCCATGCATAGCCGACATTCTTGTATACAGGATCGCCATAGCCATTAAGTTCCCACATACCAGGAACCGGCATCTCGTCCCAATCAGCATCAGCATAGTCTGTCTTATAGAAATCCATGCTGCGGGAATCGATGGTCTCATACCATGCGAATTTCCACATGCCGCTCAAGGACATCTTCAGTCCTCCTGTATGGAATGACGCCGCCATAGGCAGACGGTTCTTCTCCACGACCTGAGGGTCCTGCCAATCCGGCAAATCATTCTTCTTAGCCTGGGCTCCTAAGGCTGCAAACATTGCGGCCGCGCCAATCAAAATGGTCAATAGTCGTCTCATAGTAGTGTTATAGTGGTATGTGGTTTATATTCTTTCCATATCCGAAGCAGGGAGCCAGCCCTGTCTTCCGTCTGCCAGCGAGATGTTGTTCCAGTTTCCTACCTGGTCAAGCACTGTCACCTTCGTTCCTTCGTGAAGTATGAACAGGTCTTTTGATGCTTCCGAAGAAGGCGAACTCTTCACTGATACCACCGGACGCATCACAATCGCCTTGTCGGCAGCCATGTAAGCCTTCTTCTGGGACAGAGAGAATCCCAATGCGAAGAACATGAATACCATGAGGACGATACCTGTAAAGAATCCCGTGCGTCTTCCGGCAACCGAAGGTGCGAGAAGGAAAAGGAGGCCCATCGCCAGAACCGCGGCAAGCAGCACGAGGGTCACGATCGCCCATGCATTCGAATCCATGAGATATGAAATGTCTTTCAGCCATTTCTTGGCAAAGAACTCCGGAACAGACTCAATGCGGTCCTGGATATGGCTGTTCATCAGCTCAAGGTTGTATGCCGCATCCTCATATGAAGGATCTGCCTTCAATGCTCTCTCATAATAAAGTATGGCCATAGGCACATTGCCGCTCTTCGCATAGGCGTTTCCTGTATTGCAGTAAAGCGCCGCTGACTCCAGGCCCAGCCCGGATATCATCTCATATCCGGAGGCTGCCACATCCCACTGTCCCTCGGCATAGGCCGCATTCGCAGCGTTCCAGAGCGAATCCACATATGCATCCTCATGTGCATATGACGCAAACGGCATCAGCATCAGCATGAGCACGAGCATGGCCGGCTTCACGCCTGAGCGTTTTGTCTTCATACTTGTATCGATTGCCGAAATGACCTCTGCGGCTGCCTCATAGTGCGCCGACATGGCATCATTTCCTGTTGACGGTGAATATCTTGCGAACTCACAGGCATCGAGTATGCCTATGAATGTATCTATATACTCCTCCGGAACGTTGCCATCCTTCAGAGACTCTGTGATCCTGTCGCGTGAAAGCTCTGCCACAGGAATCGTGAGCTTGTCGGAAATGAATCCGAGAAGAGCCTTGTGAAGTTCCTCATAGAATGCAGTGTAAAGGTTCTGCCTGAGGAATGTACCGGCAAGCTGAAGACGCTTCAGCGCCATCTTGGTCGCCTTTCTGTTTCGTGTTCCAGCCACATCCGCCTTGCGGGCCGCCATGCGACGCAGCAGCAGCCAGAGCGTCACTGCAAGGACAATCAGTAAAGAAGCGATCACCCAGAAAATACCGGAACCTACCAAGAAACGGCCTTTTGCCACCAGGTCCGGATCCTTCACATTGATGTATCGTATATCACTGTCGAGATTCTTGACATCCTTCTGGCTGACACCTGGGACCACCATAGGACCTGAAGCCTCTGTATCATTTCCCTTGAGGACCTTAAGGTCGATGGGCTCTGTCTCGAGAGTGACGTATCTATTCTGATTCACATCATAATATGAATACCTGATCGGCTCGATCACGAAGTCTCCATAGCTGCGAGGGATGAACGGATACTCATATTTTCTCGTGCCCGAGATTCCGCCCGGCACAATGTTGCTTGTGATCTTGGTGTCATACACCTCCATATCAGGTGGGAAAGACACCTTCGGAGCCTCAAGAAGAGAGACATTACCCTTTCCGGCAACTGTGACTATCAATGTGGCTGCCTCGTGTGTCTTGAGCGAATCCTTGCTTACTGCAGCCGAGATGGTGAACTCACCTACACCACCTCCGAAAGAAGCCGGCGCGCCGGCTGGAAGTGCGGAAACATTCACTGTAACAGGCTTGGTCTGTACCTTCTTGCGGACATTCGTGTAGTCATCAAAGAAGCCGTCGAAAATGCTGTTGCCGCCCGACGACACCCTGATGCTGACAAGGCATACAAGTTCAGCCGGATCAATGGTAAGCTGTCCCTGACGCTGTGGTATGAGGAGGAACTTCCTCAACACTGCAGCATTGTAGATCTGTCCATCATAGGTTTCCCTTTGGAACTCAATGTTTGTCGGGGCCTCAAGTTCCTGGCTCCAGAATCCGTTGAATGACGGGAAGGATGCGCTCTCGAATCCTGAGATATTGGTTCTCTGATAGAGTTTCACCGTAGCAATGACAGGCTCTCCTACCACCACATCTGTACGGCTGAGCGACAGTCTGAGGAACAGGTCCGAGTCCGATACGACTCCCTGTCGCGCCTGTGATGACTGGCGAGCCTGGCTTTGTGACGACTGCTGCCCCGAGGATGCATTCGAAGATGAACCGGATGCCACTACCTCGATCGTATATGCTTCCGAATATATCTCATTGCCTTTTACCTTGGCGCTTGCCTTAGGGATTGTGAACTTACCGGTTCTCTTCGGCTTGAGAATATATGAATATGTAGTCTGGGAAGACTCGGTGCGCTTGCCGTTGATAATCTGCACACTTGTCGAACGGCCTTGCTGCGGTCCCCATATCAGCGTGAAATCATCTCCTTCTTCCCATTCAAACTCAGTAGGCTTGGCACCCTCGATGACGAAGGTCACATTAAACTGTTCGTCAAGACTGACAACCTTATGGGACTGCACCTGTATACTTGTCTGCGCGGAAGCGACCAACGCAGACACCAACAACACAATTGATATAAATAATTTTCTCATACTCATCTATATTATATGGGCCCTGCCCGGGCCGGTCCAAAAGTTCTTCGAAACTTAAATATTATATTCGTCCCTGTCGGGACGGTCCAAAAGTTCTTCGAGCCTTTTGGACTTGGACTACCAGTTCTTATCCTTCTGCCTTGACTTCAATGCCGCTGCCTTGGCCTTGTTCACCTTGTCCTGGGTCTCCTTCTCCTTGGCCTGGATCGCCTGCAGCATCTGCTGAGCGGCCTGAGGACTTATCTGCGGCTGCTGACCCTGGTTCTGCTGATTCTGATCCTGCTGATTCTGGCCCTGGTCATCCTTTGGGTCATCACCGTTATCCTTATCATCATTCTGGTCCTGATTCTGATCGTTCTGGTCCTGCTGATTGTCCTTATTATCCTGGTTCTGATTCTGGTTCTGATCCTGGTCCTGATCCTGGTTCTGGTCCTGGTTCTGGTCCTGGTTCTGCTGATTCTGCTGCTGGTCCTGGAGCATCTTCTTGGCATAGATGTAATTCTCCTTAGCATCCAGGTCGTCCGGATTCATCAGAAGTGACTTAGAAAAAGCCTCCACGGCCTTCTGCCAGTTCTGCTGCGCTATGGCCACTGCACCCTGATTATAGTAGACCGAAGCCCCGTCCACCGACGCTACGGCTGTCTCCTCAAGGCGCTCGAGCGCCTTGGCCGCGTTGTCATAGTCTTCCTGTCTGAAGAGAGTGTTGGCAAGATTATAATTGGCCGCAACAGAAAGGGTATCCTTCGCCACTGCCTTCATATATTCCATCTGCGCCTCAGTGTACTCTCCATCCTTGAAGCGTCTGTTACCCTTGCGTACCTCACGCTTGTCCACCTGGGCGGAAGCGTCCGCAAATGACACGGCAAAAAGACACACCGAAAGCAATATGTATAAAACTCTTTTCATCAAGCTACCTCTTAAACAAATGATATTTTGACCTGCGCTCCCCTATGAGCATTTCCAACACAAGGAAGAACAACGCAACGCCAAAGAAATACATATAAAGTTCGTCGTACTCCTCAAACACCACTGAATTGTACTCCTCGTCATCCATCCTGGCAATCTCATCGATGATAGGATTGAGACCGAACTCGCTGTTTCCCGCCCTCACATAAAGGCCCTTACCTGCAGCCGCAACATCCTGGAGAACAGTCTCATCCAGTCTCGTAACGACCGGATTGCCCTCCTTGTCACGAAGATAGTCTCCTTCATACGGAATCATCTTTCCTTCAGGCGAGCCTACTCCGATCGCAAACACCCTGACACCAAGCTCAGCCGCCTGCGTAGCCGCTGCCACTGGGTCATCCTCATGGTTCTCTCCGTCAGTTATGACGATGATCGCCCGGCTCTTGTCACTCTGTGCGCTGAAACTCCTCAACGCAGTTCCGATAGCGTCTCCGATGGCTGTACCCTGGATCGGAACCGATTCTGTGGATATGCTGTTAAGGAACATCTTTGCAGACACATAGTCAGTCGTGATAGGCAACTGCACGAACGAGTTTCCGGCAAACACTATGAGTCCGATCCTATCTTCCCTGAGTTTGTCGACCATCCTTGAGATGGCAAGCTTTGCACGCTCAAGTCTGTTCGGAGAGTAGTCCTCCGCAAGCATCGAATTCGACACATCGAGAACAATCATAACCTCCGCTCCCCTGGTCTTATGCTCCTTCAGGATAGCGCCCATCTGCGGACGTGAAATGCCAAGCACGAAAAAGAAGAAAGCGACCAGGAACAACGACAGCCTGAGCCACACCTTCGCCTTGGAATAAGAAGGCATGAGACTCTTCACGAGAGCCTCGTCACCAAACTTCTGCAAACGCCTTCTCCTAAGTTTCAGCACCACTGTCTGGATGATGATGAAAACAGGGATCAGCAACAGCAGATACAAATATCCAGCTTCAGCAAATATCATGGCAACCTCCTAATTACAAACCAGTTAAGCAACAATTCCAACATCAGGGCCAAAAGTGCCAAAACAGCAAAGGATCCAAAGAGTTCCTTGTAGACAGGAAAACTGTCCACTGTGGTCCTGGCCTTCTCCATCTTGTTGATCTCGCTGTAGATCTCAGCAAGCTTGGTGTTGTCTGTGGCCCTGAAATAGCGTCCCCCTGTGGACTCAGCCACTTCCTTGAGGAGTTCCTCATCGATCTCCACCTTCATGTTCTGCACCTGCACACCCCATGGCGTCATCACAGGGTACGGAGCCATACCTTCCTTGCCGACTCCGATGGTATAGACACGCACGCCATACGTCTTGGCGATTTCGGCAGCCATCTGAGGCGAGACCTCTCCGCTGTTGTTCACTCCATCTGTCAGAAGGATCACAACACGGCTCTTGGCATCAGAATCCTTAAGTCTTGCCACTGCAGTAGCAAGTCCGTTTCCTATCGCGGTACCGTCCTCGATTATGTCTGTCTGCACCTCCTTCATGAGGTTGATGAGCGTAGCCCTATCCGTAGTCAGAGGACACTGGGTGAAGCTTTCGCCCGCAAACACCACGATTCCCATCCTGTCGGAAGGACGCTGCGAAATGAACTCGATGGCAATGTCCTTAGACGCATTTATACGGTCGGGGGTGAGGTCACGCGCCAACATACTTGTAGACACGTCCATTGCCATGACAATGTCGATACCCTCCGTATCAACCTTGGAGAACTCCTCCGAAGAACGCGGCCTGGCAATGGAGATCACCACCATCACAAGCGCAAATGTCCTGAGCAGGAACGGCACATGCCTGAAGAAGGTCATGAAGTTGCGCCCCTTGATCTTCCATGGCACGGCTGTGGACACCCTCAGATGAGGACGTCTGCCCGCCTTCTCAAGATATATGTAATGCAACACCAGCAGAGCCGGTATCACAAGAAGCCATAGTAACTTAGGATATTCAAAAAACATTTCTACCTCCTATTTCTTTTCTTCCTCCTCGATCTGACTCTGGTAAGTTTGGGTCACAAAACGCACAGCCACAGGAAGCGCATCGGCATTCTCCTGGTCCGAAGCCACGAACTTTGCGAACTTCACGAAGTCAGCCAGTTCAAAGAGCTGCTTCACCTGGGCAAGAAGCTCGGCCGGCGCATCGGTCCTCTTCATATCCTCGAAGATCTCCGCTGTGGTCATCTCCATTGCCCCTACGCCATAACGCTCTGACATATACTCTCTTAACGCGTCAGTAATACCCGAATAAAACGCCTTCTGCTTCTGTGGAGCCCACATGTCCTTTCCGCGATATTTGTCCAATTCGCGAAGGGCCACGATATGTGCAGGTTCCTTTGGACGCTCAAAGACCTTGTCTCTCTTCCTATACATGATATACAGACATACCGCAAGGATAATGAGCACGACAAACCACTGTCCTGCAGCAAACCACGGAAGCACTTCCGCCATTGTGACGGGATATCTTATCTGACCCTTGATGTCATGCGGGACGAATGTAGCCGTATCTACCGGCATGGTCTTGACCTCAAGCCTCATCGGTTCATAATAAAGAGTGTCCACCACACCATCCTTGGACTGTCTCTGAAGGACAATCTGAGGAAGTTCGTAAAGACCTTCATCAAATGAGGTTATGACCAGGCCTGCCTTGATGTCCAAAAGACGCGGCAAACCATTTTTCTGCTTTGTCACCTTGACTGTATCCACCAGCCATGGAGACACGGCCATGATTCCTCCGCGAGGATCGTTCTTCCACTCCGGGAATGCGAAAGCCGTTCCCTCTTCCACAAGCCTCAGTTCCACTCCATACATCAGCTGGTCACCGATCAGGATGGAATCCCTCTGGGTGCGTGGCGCAAGGAAGGCTCCCTTCATCGCGATGATGCCGCCCCGCGGCGCCACAAGCGTATCGGCAGGAGCAGACGCTTCAGCCAAAGTGTCAACCTGCGCGAAAGAATTCAGCCCACACAAGAGCAAAGCTATATATATCAATGCTTTACGCATACAATTATCTGTTTTTGAACAGGGACATCAAACCGCGGACATAATCCTCGCCCAAGGCTATTGACACCCTGTCTACATTGTATTTCATGAACATGCGCGAGGCTGTCTGCTCCACATTGCGGAACCACTCCTCATACGCACGCCTCATCTTCCTGCTGGAAGTATCCACCCATGCATGCTCGCCTGTCTCCGAGTCCTTGATGTTGATGAGTCCTACATCAGGAAGGTTGCGCTCCCTCGGATCATAGACCTCGATGACGGAGAGGTCGTGACGGTTGACCGCCACCTTGAGAGCCTCCTCATAACGAGGTGTCCCATCCTGGTTCACATCAATCATGTCGGACAGAAGGAATGCCGCACATTTCTTCTTCAGAGCATTGGTCAGATACCTCAATGCGCCCGATATATCCGTGCCGTCCTCTGTCGGTTCAAACTCGATGATCTCCCTGATGATATGCAGCAGATGGGTCCTTCCCTTCTTGGGAGGAATGAACTTCTCTACCTTGCTGCTGAAGAAAAGGGCTCCAACCTTGTCGTTATTGATGATTGCAGAAAACGACAGGACTGCGGCAATCTCCGCCAGCACATCCTTCCTGCTGCTGCCCACCGTACCGAAAAGCCTCGAACGGCTGACATCCACAAGAAGCATCACAGTCAGCTCTCTCTCCTCCTCAAAGACCTTGACGTAAGGGGCACGGAGACGTGCAGTGACATTCCAGTCCATGTTGCGGACATCGTCACCGTACTGGTACTCTCGCACCTCACTGAACGCCAGACCACGACCCTTGAAGGCAGAATGGTATTCGCCCGCAAAGATCTGATGGGACAGCGCCCTTGTCTTGATCTCTATTTTCCTGACCTTCTTGAGAAGATCATTTGCACTCATCTCGCTCATAATATGGTTTATGGAACCTCTACCGCATTGATGATTTCAGAAATGATCTGGTCTGTTGTGACATTCTCAGCCTCAGCCTCGTATGTCAGACCGATACGGTGGCGAAGCACCTCGTAGCATACAGCGCGCACATCCTCAGGGATCACATAACCCCTCCTCTTGATGAACGCATATGCTTTGGAAGCCATTGCAAGAGAGATACTTGCTCGTGGAGACGCACCATATGAGATGAATCCGGCAACATTACCCAGGCCATACTCCTCAGGTGTACGCGTTGCATATACGATGTCAACGATATATCTCTCGATCTTCTCATCCATATATACATCCTTCACAACCTCTCTTGCCCTTACGATGTCCTGAGGGCTGACGACAGCATGAGCCTTAGGGAACTCGCCGCTGTTGTTCATGCGGATGATCTGGCGCTCCTCTTCCTTCTTTGGATAAGTCACTACAACCTTGAGCATGAAACGGTCGAGCTGGGCCTCCGGAAGCGGATATGTTCCTTCCTGCTCGATCGGGTTCTGCGTCGCCATCACGAGGAACGGCTCAGGAAGCTTGAAAGTTTCTTCGCCGATGGTCACCTGACGCTCCTGCATGGCTTCCAAAAGTGCAGACTGCACTTTTGCAGGCGAACGGTTGATCTCATCCGCAAGGACGAAATTAGCGAAGATCGGACCTTTCTTGATCTGGAACTGCTCGGTCTTCTGTGAGTAGATGAGTGTACCGAGAACGTCCGCAGGAAGAAGGTCCGGAGTAAACTGTATACGGCTGAACTTCGAATCAACAGCCTGTGACAAGGTATTGATCGCCAATGTCTTAGCCAATCCTGGCACACCTTCAAGAAGGATGTGTCCGTTGGCCAGGAGACCGATCAGAAGATTCTCCACGAGATGCTTCTGACCCACGATCACCTTGTTCATTTCCATCGTAAGGATGTCCACAAACGAGCTTTCCCTCTGGATGCGGTCATTCAATTCTTTGATGTTTATGCTCTCCATAAATATGTTTTTTGATATTTTTGCATTTTAAAACCTACAAATTTACTCATTTTTTTGCAATATGCGACACAAAATCAGGCTATCATACGACGGAAGCGCGTTCTGCGGATGGCAGATCCAGAACAACGCGAAGACGGTGCAGGGCGAACTCGAAAAGGCATTGACCACCCTTCTTGGAAACCCTATATCCGTCACAGGTGCCGGACGCACTGATACTGAAGTGAATGCGATAAATTACATCGCCCACTTCGACTCCCCTGACGAAGTCAGCATGAATGCGGAGCAGCTGTGCTACAAATTGAATGCCATCCTTCCGCACACCATCGCCGTGCACGAAGTTTCAGTCTGCTCGGACGAGTTCCACGCAAGGTTTGACGCAAGGTCGCGAGAGTATTGCTATTTCATCCATTTCAAGAAAGATCCGTTCTGTGAAAAGTTCTCATACAGAATGCGTTATCCCCTTGACATCGAGGCCATGAACGAAGCCGCGAAACACCTTCTTGGAGAGCATGATTTCAGTTGTTTCGAGAAGACGGGAGGCAACAATGCAACATCAATCTGCACCATCACGGAAGCCTCCTGGAGCCCCTATTCGCCGGACCACTGCAGGCTGATGGGGACAGACTGGAAAGAGGGCGATTACATCGTTTTCCGCATCAAGGCAAACCGCTTCCTGCGCAACATGGTGAGAGCGATCGTGGGCTCGCTCATCGAGGTCGGACGAGGCAAGCGGAAACCGTCATGGATCGCTGATCTTGTAGCAAACGGTTCGAGGTCAGACGCAGGGACTTCCGTCCCCGGCAAAGCGCTGTTCTTTTGTGGAGCCTCCTACGGAGAAGCCGAGAAATAAAGTTGGACATACCCGATTTTTTTACTAATTTTGCGCGATTTCGCATTTTGCACAACTTTGCCGTGCCGCGAAACCGCGCAAACCTATTTTGACAAACAAAAAGACAATTCGATAACTATGCTTTTCAATCTTTTACAGGCAGCCGTGGACACAACGGCTCTCAGCCAGGCAGCAGAGCCTGCAGTACAGGAAAAGACACTGAGCCTCATCGACATGGCGACAGCCGGCGGATGGCTCATGGTCGTGCTTCTGATTCTCTCTGTAGTTGCAATCTACATCTTCGGAAGCAAGTGGTGGATGATTCACAAGGCGGGTCAGCTGGACAAGAACTTCATGAAGGATATCCGCGACCTCATTCACGACGGCAAGATCAAGACAGCTACAGACCTCTGTCAGAAATATGACTCTCCTATCGCAAGACTCGTGGAGAAGGGTATCGAGAGGATCGGAAGACCTCTCCAGGACATCCAGACAGCAGTGGAGAACATGGGCAACGTGGAGGTTGCAAGACTTGAGAAGAGCCTCCCAACTCTCGCGACCATCGCCGGAGGTGCGCCTATGATCGGATTCCTCGGAACAGTCACAGGTATGATCCAGGCGTTCTTCAGAATGTCTACAGCCGGAAACAACATCGACATCACACTCCTCTCAGGAGGTATCTATGAGGCGATGGTGACCACAGTAGGCGGTCTCTTCGTAGGTATCATCGCATACTTCGGATACAACTACCTCACATCACAGATCTCGAACCTCGTGTTCAAGATGGAGAGCACAACAATCGAGTTCATCGACATGCTTCACGAGCCTGCCGGCGAATAATCAAGTAAAGGAAAATGGCAATCAAGAGAACAACAAAGGTAGATTCAGGATTCTCGATGTCGTCAATGACCGACATCGTCTTCCTGCTTCTGATATTCTTCCTTGTGACATCGACCCTCATCAACCCTAACGCACTGAAGCTGCTGCTGCCTAAGAGCACAGGCCAGGTTTCTGCAAAGGCGACAGTGAGCGTGTCGATCAAGCATTGGCAGAACCCAGAAAACTTCACCTACCACATCAACGGAGACGAGAAGCCTATCGACTTCGCAAAGGTTGAAGATGCGCTCGTCGAGCTCCTCCAGCAGGAAGAGGATCCGACTTTCTCGATCTACGCAGACGAGACAGTTCCGATCAAGGAGGTCGTGCAGGTGATGAACATAGCAAAGAGAAACCACTACAAGGTGATAATGGCGACTTCGCCGGAATAGGAACATGGAAAAGTACAGACAGGAACGTGAAAGACAGGCAAGACGCGCCAGGGTGTCAGGAGGCATCCTGACTGTTGCCTTGCACGTAGGCCTGCTGGTATGCTTCTTCGTCACAGGATTCACTTACCTTGACCCTCCGCCACCAGAGAAGACACCGATTGTCATCGACTTCAGCGAGCCTGAACCAATGAAGCCTAAGCAGATCTGGAACGGCAGCAGGCCTCAGGTCGAGAAGCCGGATCCGTCAAAGCCGATCAACCTTGTACAAAAATCGGAAGCACAGCTCGAAGGCACCAAGGCCAACGAGGCACCGGAGGCTACAGTCGATGAGTTCGGCGATGTGGAGACACCGGAACCGCCTAGAGAGAAGCCGATAGACAGAAGGGCTCTCTTCCATGCGGCAAACAACAACACCGTCAAGGACACATTGGCACCGCAGACAGCACGCGAGGCAAGCGATGACCTCAAGGCCGGACATGCTTCCGGCAACACGACCGAAGGCAAGACAGACGGAGAGCCTAACGCAAAGATAGCAGGCAGAAGAGTGGACGGAGTCCTCCCTAGACCTGGATACGGAGTGCAGGCAGACGGAAAGGTCGTTGTCAAGATCTGGGTGAACCAGTACGGCGAGGTAGAGAAAGCTCAGGCCGGAGTCGAAGGCACGACAGCGACAGACAAGACCCTGTGGCAGGCAGCATACAAGGCTGCTATGGGAGCCCACTTCAACATGGATGCATCGGCACCTGCTTTGCAAGAGGGCACCATCACATACATCTTCAAGATGAAATAGTCCGGCAAGGCCGGTAAGACATAACTGGGGTGACCCAGAGGAATTACAGTAATGGCGTGAGCCATATGATTTATTAACAAATTTAAATGCCGAGAGGCGAATTGAAAATGGAAGACAACAGAAGAGGCGGCAATGGCCGCAGAGATGGCCGTAGAGAGTACGGCTCAAGAAGAGATTCAGACAGAAGACCGTCATCAGACCGTCCAAGAAGATCATTTACAGGTGGATCTGACCGCCCAAGAAGATCTTACGGAGAGGGCGAAGAGAGAAGAACTTACGGAGACCGTCCACAGAGAAGGACTTACGGTGAAGCTGGAGACAGACCACAGAGAAGGACCTATGGCGAAGGCGGTGACCGTCCACAGAGAAGAACTTACGGAGAAGGCGGAGACCGTCCGCAGAGAAGAACTTTCGGCGAGGGTGGCGACAGACCAAGAAGACCACGCGTAGGCGGCGACAGACCAGCAGGCTCTGACCGTCCAAGAAGAACATTCGGCGAGGGTTCCGAGAGAAGAACTTACGGAGACCGTCCACAGAGAAGGACCTACGGTGACCGTCCACAGAGAAGAACACCAGGAAGAAAGGATTACAGCTACTTCCGCAGTGAAGAGGAGAGCGGAATCAACAAGATGATCAGCAGAAGACCTCAGCTTGACACTGAAGTCAACTCAGATAACGATATGGTAATGGCTCCTATCAAGGAGGTTGTACGTCTCAACAAGTTCATCGCGAACTCAGGAGTATGTTCGAGAAGAGAGGCTGACAACTTCATCCTTGCAGGTGTCGTTACAGTAAACGGCGAGGTTGTCACCGAGCTCGGAACAAAGGTGAACATCGTAACAGACGACATCAGATTCAACGGCGAGAGACTTAAGGGCGAGAGCAAGGTATACATCGTGATGAACAAGCCTAAGGGCTATGTGACTACAGCAAGCGATCCACACGCAGACAAGACCGTAATGGATCTCCTCAAGGGATGCCCTACAAGAGTGTTCCCTGTCGGACGCCTTGACAAGAACACTACAGGTGTCCTCATGTTCACTAACGATGGCGAGATCGCAGAGAAGCTCACTCACCCATCATACGACAAGAAGAAGATCTATCAGGTATCACTTGACAGCAAGCTCAGAGGCGAGGATTACGACAAGATCCTCAGCGGAATCGAGCTTTCTGACGGTGTCATTGCCGCAGACGCTCTCGAGTACATCGAGGAGGACGACCACCGCAAGCTCGGCATCGAGATCCACTCTGGCAAGAACCGTATCGTAAGAAGAATCTTCGAGTCACTCGGCTACGAGGTCAAGGCACTTGACCGAGTATATTTCGCCGGACTTACAAAGAAGGGTCTCAAGAGAGGCGAGTGGAGATTCCTCACTGAGGGAGAGACAAACCTTCTTAGAATGGGTGCATATCTCTAATATATATGACTGAAAACAACAAAAGACATCGTGCTGGATTTGTCAACATCATCGGTAATCCGAATGTTGGCAAATCTACGCTTATGAATGCCCTCGTAGGCGAGAAACTGTCTATCGTGACAGCAAAGGCTCAGACCACAAGACACAGGATCATGGGTATCGTGAACGGTGACGACTACCAGATCGTATACTCGGACACTCCGGGCATCCTGAAGCCGAACTACCGACTCCAGCAGAGCATGATGAACTTCGTCGAGACCGCCATCGGTGACGCGGACATCATCCTCTATGTGACTGACACCATCGAAAAAGGTGACAAGAACGAGGAGTGGATATCCAAGCTCAAGAACATCCAGTGTCCTATCATACTTGTCATCAACAAGATCGACATCAGCAGCCAGGAGCAGGTCCTTGAACTGATGGGATGGTGGAAGGAGCAGCTTCCGAATGCAATCATATTCCCTGCTTCAGCGCAGGAGAAGTTCAACCTTGACAATATCTTCGATACAATCGTGGCAAACCTGCCATATGCGCCGGCTTGGTACGACAAGGATGTGTTCACCGACAAGAACCTCAGATTCTTCGCTTCGGAGATCGTGCGCGAGAAGATCTTCCTCAACTATAAGGAGGAGATCCCATACAGCTGCGAGGTTGTCGTGGAGGAGTTCAAGGAAGGTGCAGAGAGATATGACATCAGCGCCGTCATCTATGTGATGCGCGACACACAGAAGGGCATCATCATCGGAAAGGGAGGCCAGTCACTCAAGAAGGTCGGCACCCAGGCACGTATCGACATGGAGGACTTCTTCCAGAAAAAAGTCTTTCTGAGACTTTTTGTAAAAGTGGATCCTGACTGGAGAGAGAGCAAGAAAGAGCTCCGCAAGTTTGGATACGAATATTAAGAATGAAGTAAAAATATACTATAACCAGTATGAGCAACGACGAAAAGGATCTCCCTATCGAAGACAACGATCTTCCGGCAGAGGAGGTCAACGAGCAGGAGGATGAGGCGACAGTAGAGATTGAGCCCGGCAAGTTCGACAAGCTTCTTGGCGAACACAGCCGCAAGTTCAAGCTCTCAGGTATGTTCAAGGAGTGGTTCCTTGACTACTCTTCATATGTAATTCTATATAGAGCCGTGCCACATATCGTGGACGGTATGAAGCCTGTACAGCGAAGAGTGCTCCACGCGATGTGGAAAATCGACGACGGACGCTACACTAAGGTGGCGAACATCGTCGGTCAAGCCATGCAGTACCACCCACACGGTGACCAGTCGATTCTGGGAGCTCTCGTCCAGATGGGACAGAAGAACTACCTGATCGACTGCCAGGGTAACTGGGGTAACATCCTTACAGGCGACTCGAATGCCGCACCTCGTTACATCGAGGCGCGTCTGACCAAGTTCGCCAAGGAAGTGGTGTTCAACCCTAAGACCACTAACTGGATGACATCGTATGACGGCCGTAACCAGGAGCCTGTGGAACTTCCTATCAAGTTCCCATTGCTTCTTGCACAGGGTGCAGAGGGTATCGCTGTCGGACTCGCATCCAAGATCCTTCCTCACAACTTCAATGAAATCATTGACGCTGCTGTGGCTCATCTGCAGGGCAAGAGCTTCGAGCTCTATCCGGACTTCCCTACCGGAGGTTATGCGGATTGCTCAAAGTATATGAAGGGTCAGCGCGGAGGCGTGGTGAAGGTTCGCGCCAAGATCGAGAAGGTTGACAAGAATACATTGACCATCAATGAGATACCTTTCGGAAAGACTACACATATCATCATCGATTCTATCCTGAAGGCGAAGGAGAAAGGCAAGATCAAGATCAAGAAGATCGACGACCTTACAACAGACAAGGCAAAGATCGTGATCCATCTTCCTAACGATGTGTCGCCGGACAAGACCATCGATGCACTTTACGCATTCACAGACTGCGAGGTTTCAATCTCACCTAACGCCTGCGTTATCGTGGACCACAAGCCTCAGTTCCTTTCTGTGGATGAGATCCTCAAATACAGCACAGACCACACCAGAAGCCTCCTCGGCCAGGAGCTCCAGATCAGACTCGACGAGCTCGAGAACGACTGGCACTACAGCTCACTCGAGAAGATCTTCTTCGAGAACAAGGTCTACAAGATTCTGGAAGGTGATGCGAAGACATGGGAGGATCAGCTTGACGAGGTGTTTGCAAAGATGCTTGAGTTCCAGGGTCTCCTCAAGAGAGAGATCACCATGGAAGACATCCATAAGCTCGTAGAGAAGCCTGTCAGGAAGATCTCCAAGTTCGATACCAAGGCTGTCGATGAGAAACTCAAGGGCATCGAGGATGAGATGGATGAGGTACAGAACCACCTGGATCACCTTACAGAGTTCACGATCAACTACTTCAAGAACCTCAAGAAGAAGTACGGCAAGGCATATCCAAGACTCACAGAGCTCACAGGCTTCGAGTCTATCGCTGTGACAAAGGTAGTGAGCAACAACGCGAAGCTTTATGCCAACAAGGAGGAGGGCTTCGTCGGTATCGCCCTCAAGAAGGAGGACAATGCAGAGTTCATCTGCGACTGCTCTGACCTTTCAGAGATCATCGTGATCCACAAGGACGGTAAGTACAAGGTGACAAAGGTGAGCGAGAAGGCCTTCTTCGGAAAGGATATCCTCTATGTAGGTATCTTCGACAGAAATGACCAGAGAACCATCTACAATGTGATCTATCGCGACGGAAAGTCGTCTGTCAGCTACGCCAAGAGATTCGCCATCACCAGCGTTACACGCGACAAGGAGTACGACATCACAATGGGAACTCCCGGCTCGCAGATCCTATGGTTCACAGTCAACCACAACGGCGAGGCTGAGACAGTAAAGATCTACTATAGACAGCGTGCCAAGTTGAAGAAGCTTATAGATGAGTATGACTTCTCACAGCTTCTCATCAAGGGACGCGCTTCACGTGGTAACCTTGTGTCAAAGAATGCGATCCAGAAGATCCAGCTCAAGTCGAAGGGTGTATCCACAATCGGAGGCAAGGACATCTGGTTTGACGAGGACATACAGAGACTCAATGAGGACGGACGCGGACTCCATCTGGGTCAGTTCAACACCGGCGACCACATCCTGGTGATCTGCAAGGACGGTACATATTATACAACGTCCTTCGACCTCAGCAACAGGTATCAGGGCGACATCCTCAAGATAGAGAAGCTTGACACAGGTAAGACTTATACCGCATTATATTATGATAAGGCTGTAGCTTCGTTCTATGTGAAGAGATTCTCATTCGAGGTGAGCGACAATACTTCTGTAAGCTTGATATCAGAGGCAAAGGGCTCATACCTTGTAGATGTGAGCGACGACAAGCACCCTCAGTTTGAGATCACTTTCGGCGGAAAGCATGAGCATAGAGAAGCTGAGTTGGTGGATGCTGAGGAGTTCATCGCTAAAAAGGGTATCCAGGCGAAGGGTAAGAAGGTGAGCGCGATGGATGTCAAGGCGGTTAAGTTTGTGGAGCCGCTGCACAAGCCTGAGGACGATGTGGTGCCACAGGAGAGTGAGGCGGAGAATCAGGCCGGTGAGATTGACAATACCGGTGTCGAGGACGAGCCGATCGACCTCGACTTCCCTGATGACCCACAGTTATCGTTGTTCTAGCGAACAACGATAGGGTCTACCCCCAGTCACCTACGGTGACAGCCCCCAGGGGCATGCCGACCATTCGCTTCGCTCAGGTCGGGTGCTGACGCACGGCACTAACGTGCCTTACTAGTATACATTTTTATGATAATATCATTCATAGGATTCATGGGATGCGGCAAGAGCAGTGTCGGGAGGAAACTCTCGGACCTGCTCTGCTGTCCTTTTATGGACCTGGATCAGGTCATTGAGGAGCGTGCCGGACGTACGATTCCGGAGATCTTTGCAAGCGAAGGAGAGGAGGCATTCAGATCTATGGAATTGGAAACATTAAAGGAGATTGTTGTGGCCTCGGAGCCAAGGCAGTGTGTTCCATTGGCCCCCTCCCACAGCAAAGCTGCGGGCCCCTCCCCCTACGCGGGGGTGCGAAAATGCATTGGCAAACCTCTTCACGTCATTGCGAGAAGCGAAGCGACGTGGCAATCTGTTGATAAGGTGTTAGCGCTGGGAGGTGGGGCTGTGATGACGGCGGAGTGTGCGGAGATTGTGCATGCGGATACTACATGTATTTATCTGAAAGCATCCGTGGAGACCCTTATGGAACATCTTTCCGGTCAGACGGACAATCGTCCTCTATTAAACACTCATGACTGTCATTCCGACCGAGCTGCCTTACGAGACCGTATCGCCGACCTTATGGTAAAGCGTTCATCTACATATGAAAATACCGCCCATGTCATAATCGACATAGACGGCAAGTCCGTCGAGGCGGTCGCCTCGGAAATTATCTCTATAATATTTGGCTGAAACGCGAAGAACTTGTCTAATCAGACAAGTTCTTCACGCTCATGAAGATCCTTCACGCGGAGCTGCGTGCTCGCGGTGCCGCGATAGTAGTTCTCCACTATGCTATAGCACACATCCACAGGATTGCCTGCCTTGATGTGGTCGAAGTATCCGGCCATGTTGAATGCGATGGCTGATATATGGTGATATGGATGTGACTCCTGAATGAGTTCAAGCTTGAGGTGTCCGCCTTCCGCTCCAACCTTGCGGATGCTTCCGTTGTCATAGACATTGTCAGTGCGGAAGATCGGCATACTGTTGCCTGGGCCGAACGGCTGGAACTGCTTGAGGATACGCAGGAACTTAGGGGTGATCTGCGAGAAGTTGAGCCTTGCATCCACATCGACAACCGGAGTCTGCATCTCCGGGATGATAGCTTCTGAGATGAACTTTTCAATCCTTTCGCAGAATTCAGGAAGGTTCTCTTCCTTCAATGTCAAACCTGCAGCATAGAGGTGGCCTCCGAAATTCTCAAGAAGGTCTGAGCAACTTTCGATAGCGCCATAAAGATCAAAGCAATGTACGCTTCGCGCCGAACCGGTAACAAGCCCTTCCTGGGACTTTGTGAACACGATTGTAGGCTTATAGAACGCCTCTACAAGTCTGGACGCCACAATTCCCACGACACCCTTGTGCCACTGCGGGTTATATACGATTGTCGCATTCCCGCTTGACAGGCAGCTTCCGGACTCAACCATCTCGAGAGCCTCCTGTGTAATGCGACGGTCAATGTTCTTTCTTTCGTTGTTGTGCTCGTTGATCTCCGTACCGATGCGTATTGCTGTCTTTTCGTCTGATGCAGTAAGAAGCTCCACCGCGATGCGGCCTGTCTCCATTCGTCCGGCAGCATTGATCCTCGGACCGATCTTGAATACGATGTCGTCGATTGTAAGGTGACCTATCTCAAGACCCGAAAGCTGGATCATGGCCATGAGACCTTTGCGAGGGCTTACGTTCAACTGCCTGAGGCCGTAGTGCGCCAGGACTCTGTTCTCATCTGTTACAGACACGAGGTCTGAAGCGATGCTGACTACAAGAAGGTCAAGAAGAGGAATCAGTGTGTCGAAGTCAATGCCATGCTTCTGAGAATACGCCTGCACGAGCTTGAAACCTACTCCACATCCGGAAAGATCATCGAACGGGTAACCGCAATCCTCGCGCTTAGGGTCCAGCACTGCGACAGCCTTCGGCAGTTCATTCTCCGGAAGGTGATGGTCACAGATGATCATGTCAATGCCCTTCTGCGCGGCATAGTCCACCTTTTCATTGGCCTTGATGCCGCAGTCCAGGGTGATGATAAGACCGAAGCCATTCTCTGCGGCCCAGTCTATTCCCTTATAGGAAACTCCATAGCCTTCGTCATAACGCTCCGGGATATAGAAATCCACGGCTTTGGTCAGAGGGCAAAGGAATGAATACACGAGCGACACTGCTGTTGTTCCATCCACATCGTAGTCGCCATATACAAGGATCTTCTCTCCTGACGATACTGCCTTGTGGACTCTTTCCACAGCCTTGTCCATATCCTTCATAAGGAATGGGTCGTGGAGATTCTCGAGGTTAGGGCGGAAGAATGAACGTGCCTGCTCAAAGGTATGGACACCCCTCTGGACCAGGAGTTCCGCAAGCACGGGGTCCACTCCCAGTTCAGACGCAAGCTGCTTAACGTTTTCCGGATCAGCAACTTCTTTGTATTTCCATATCTTTTCTACCGCCATAGCACACAAAGATAAAGAAATTTTGTTAAATTTGTGGGATTTTAGGAATAAACAATAAAAATATATAACTATGAGCATTATGGACCTGAACGAGCAGGAGTTGTTCCGTAGAGAATCACTCGCTAAGCTCAGAGAGCTCGGAATCGAGCCATATCCGGCACCACTCTACCCTATCAACACATCTGCTGCGAAGATCAAGGCAGAGTT
>JAEIGA010004021.1_pt1 | contig 22785 bp, 23 predicted proteins | sample 9270691 | NCBI WGS metagenome assembly JAEIGA01 (sample SAMN17057246, study PRJNA624740) | gut metagenome | biome: biome; isolation source: fecal sample | host: Bos grunniens | place: China: Xizang | collected 2019 | reverse complement strand
TCAGAGAAATGTTTAACAACGCTCCAGACCTTCTAGTGGCTGCTCAACGTCTTATTGCGGATAATCAAAACATGAAGAAAGAGGTTGAAAACTATATCCAACAACGTGCTCTTCAAATGCGCGATGCTCTAATTGAACGTGCAGAAGATATTCGTGGTGTGAAAGTAATCCGTGTTACAAGCAACGAAAATCCTGATATGCACAAAGCATTGCTTCCTCTATTTAAAGGTAAATTTACTGAAGTGAAGTTTATGCTTGTAATTGGTAATGTGTACGAAGGCAAACCAAACTTAACAGTCTTCTTAAGCAAACCAATGGTGGACGCAGGTTTCCATGCTGGAAATATGGTGCGCGAAGCTGCTAAATTTATCCAAGGCGGTGGTGGTGGCCAACCTTTCATGGCTTCTGCTGGTGGTAAAAAACCAGAAGGTATCGATGAGGCTATAAATGCAGTAGTTGAAATGATTTAATATTGAAATTACTAAATAAACAACAAAAGACTAACATCAGGTGGTGTTAGTCTTTTGTTTAAATATTACAAAATGAAACCAGAATATACATTGATAGAGGCAGCCATAGAACACATACCTACTATCCATGAAATGGGTAATGTGGTATTTAGGCATACCTATAGAGAAATGCTATCGCCAGACCAGATAGACTATATGGTAGAATGGATGTATTCCATACCTAGTCTTCATAAGCAATTTGAGGCTGGACATCATTATTATATTGCTAAGCGAGGTGATATTCTTGCTGGATATGTGTCTGTGCAATACGAGGGCGAAAATGCTGAGGGCAAGGCGCAGTTTCATCTGCATAAAATTTATGTGATGCCGTCTGAACAAGGCATGGGATTAGGCCGCATTCTTTTTGAAAAGGTGTTGGATTTTGCCAAAAATATTGCCTCTGGCAAACCTTTCCTTATAGAACTCAATATGAATCGTGATAATCCTGCACTGCATTTTTATCAACACATGGGGCTTAAAATTTTGCGTAGTGGCGATTTCCATATTGGGAATGGTTACTATATGAATGATTATATCTTGGGTTACGAGAGTTTGTAAAACTAGGCTCAAAAAGAGCCAAAGTGTTTTGATTTTTTTTTTGTTAATTTGTGTCGTTTATTTTTAAAAATAGGCGACACATTTCTATATTATAGGTAAATTTTAAACAATATAACAATATGAAAAAATATTCATAAAGAAAGACGCGAGTTTGCGAAATGGTGGGCTAAAAATGGGGTGGATATAAATGATTAATGAACCTATAAAAATATTTGTTATGTGGGAAGAAATAAAAAGATACTTTTGGTGCAAAAAACATGGCTTAAATTATATAAATTGGGGTCTTATTGAACGTAAGATTTTTTTAAAAAGAGCTTTTAAAGAAAATTTTCTTATGCCTGTTAAAATGGTAGTTGTTCCAAGCCTAATAATAACCGCAATAATTATTATAACATTAAAATTGTGTGGCTACGCCTAACACAATAGGGCGACTAAAAAGTTGCCATATAGTTGTCTGAAGTATTGTCAACTTTTTTCTAAAACAATTTTAATAAAACAGCTGAGTATTTCTCATAAAAATCATATCTTTGTAGAAACTCTTGTACCTCAAGCAGGAGTTAGCTCTTGGTTACATTTTGTGAACGTTATTTGTGTAGGGACATAGCAGCTATGTACGTAATGCAATAACAATGGATGCTTTACGCAAGCCTCATGTGTTGAACATCCTATCAACTAGAATTATTAATCTTAATTTTTAATCGTAATGAGTAAAAAATTAACATCAGGCAACGATGCGTTGCCACCAAATCAAAATCCTTTAGAAAGTATAGAAAATCTTATCTTAAACATCAGAGGTAAGCAGGTGATGCTTGACCGTGACTTAGCACGCCTATATGGTGTTGAAACCAAAGTTTTAAATCAAGCAGTTAAACGTAATATAGAAAGGTTTTCAGAACGTTTTATGTTTCAATTAACAGATAATGAGCTATTTAAACTGGTCACAGATTGTGACCGGTTCAATTCATTGAAGCTCACATAGGTGCTTCAATCAAAGATCTTGGTCAGAAACTCTGTGCCGTAACATTATTAAATTCTATATCTGCCACAGACATATTAAACAAATTAATTTAATTTCTCTTCCCCCGTGCACAAGTTAGTATCAAATCAAAATCCTTTAGGTTTCAAATAGGTACAAAAAAAACCGGATTCTTCACCAGCATTTAATATCTGGGAGAGGAACTACCGGGACTGCACTGCAAAAATATAAATTTTATGAAATATAACAAAGATTTTTACGAAAAAGTTTTTTCATCAAAAAGAATGGAGAGGTATTTTAAACTGCATTCCGATGAAAATAAGGCTCTTACACACTATTGCTGTAATATAGAACTAGCAGAATCATTTTATCCTAGCTTGTCTGTCTTTGAAGTTGCTTGGATGAGTTTGCTGCTATGGGCGGAATTCATGTGACCTTATCAGGTGGAGAAGCATTTATGCATAAAGACTTATTGGAGATAGTTAAGTATTGTAGAGAAAAAGACTTGAAAATAAGTATTTTATCAAATCTAATATCACTGAAGGATGAGGATATACCAGTTTTAAAAGAAGCAAATTTGTCACTTATACAGGCTTCGTTGTATGCTGTAGAACCTGAAATCCACGATGCTATAACCACAGTGCCTGGCTCTTGTGAAAAAACAAAATTAGCAATTGATAAATTGATAGCTGCAGATATTCCTGTGCAGATATCATGTCCTATAATGAAGACTAATAAGGATGCTTATCTAAATGTTCTTGAGTTTGCTGCTCAACGTAAGATTAAGGCCGAAACAGATTATTTAATGATGGCACGTGCAGATTTTTCAACAGATAACTTAGATCAAAGGTTATCGTATGATGAAGTAGAAAAATTATTACGTACTATCATAGAAAGAGATTTGACATATAGAGACGAGATATTGAAGAAGGTTCCTAAGAGCGAACAAATGATTATAGATTTTGAATCATTCAAAAAGCAACCTGTATGTGGTGTAGGCTATGATAATTGTTGTATAACAGCTAATGGCGATGTGTATCCATGTGCAGGGTGGCAAAATTATGTTTTAGGAAATGTATATAAGCAATCATTACAAGAAATATGGGAAAATAATGAAAAGATTAATGAGTTACGTTCTGTGTCTGAAAGTTCTTTTCCTCAATGTTTAGAGTGTGAAGCATATGATTATTGTGCAAGATGTCTTGTTAGAAATTTTAATGAGAGTGGAGGTGATATGTTTAAAATTAACCCAGTATTTTGCGAAGAAGCATTCTTGCTAAAACGCTTACTAAAAGAATACTATGATAGGGGTGCTATTGACTCTCCATTTTTTGAGAATAGAAATTGTTAATTCAATAAATATATAGAGAATGCTGAAACGCTAGAAAGGAAGTAGGCAAAATATTTTAATATTTATAAATATGAAAAAGTACAAAAAAGTTGAGATTGTAGCTAAAAATCAAGTAGCTGGTTCTTATGCTGCAGGTTGTCCTTCTAAGGGTAGAGGAAGTGAATCATGCCTAATGTTTGAAAATGACTATGGAAAAGGATGTATAGGTTGTGAACGTACAAGATAGTTGTAAATAATGGCTGGCAAATTTGTCAGCCTTTTTTTTGTTAGTAATGCTTATAGATACTCACATACACGTCGGTCAGTTTTATGATTACTATTTTGCTCCGTCATATATTCATAAATTGGTGGAGCAATTAAATGTAGAATATTATGCAGTTTCATCTACTACTATCTGTGAGGAAGATTATCCGAAAGTGATAGATGAAATTCATGAATTAATTAAATTAGGAGGGAAGAGAGTATTACCTATAATGTGGATAACTCCTAATAGTCTGGAAGGCAATATTGCTTGGTATTTGGAATCAGATATTAAATGGAAATGTCTAAAAATACATCCTTTTCTTAATCAAAATGAATGGGAACCCAATAGTGAGAAATTAAATGAAGTACTAGATATTGCAAGGGAGTTAGATTTACCTCTTTTAATTCATACTGGGAATGAGACCTGTTGTAATGCGGATAAATATGAAGCAATAATTGCTGATAATTTTGATATTTCTTTTATTTTGGCTCATGGAAGACCTGCAAATAAGATTGTAGAGATTCTGAAAAAATATAATAATGCTTTTGCTGATTCTGCATTTATGCCATTGAAGCAAATGTTAGAAATCTGTAATGCAGGTTTAAGTAATAAGCTTCTTTGGGGTACAGATATGTGTATCCCAAAACATTTCTATCCAGAGGAGAATTTGGTAGATTATTATAATAGAAAACTTAGTGGTTTTAAAGCTATTTGTTCGAAAGAAGAATTTGAACAAGTTACGTATAGGAATGCTATGAAATTATTTAATACAAAATAAAATTATTAACCTTTAAAATTAGATATTATAGATAAGGAAAGATTAAAGAGACAATCGTTGCTTATTTACCATATCTAGTTTGTTATATTATATTTTTTTGTTATTTTTGCACAATTAATAAAAAAATAAATTTAAAAGTATGAAAAGATTATCTATTATCGTAATTAGCGTATTAGCCATGGTATTTGGCTTAACATCATGTGGTAACGGCCCTGAAACAGCAGCTGAAAATTTTTATAACTCAATTCAAAAAGGTCAATTTGAACAAGCTAAATTATATTGCACTGAATCTACAGCAGAATTGGTAGATTTGATGAAAGCATTTGGTTCATTGAGCAAATTAGATCCAACTTTTGAAGTGAAAGCTGTTAGAGATTCTGTTGCAGGAAACTATGCATGGGTATGGGTTATCAACGAAAAAGGTGAAGAAGAGAAAGTAGATTTGATGAAAATAGACGGTGAATGGCTAGTTTCTATTACAAAATAACACTACTTTGTGTATTGCTATTTTCACTTTGTCAATGTACTCAAAAACAAAATCAGACAGTCTCTTTTAATAAAGAGGTAGAAGATGGCGATATTATATTACGTAAAGAGGGAGGATTTATTTCTTCCCTTTTTTCTTCTGTAGCTACCCAAAATAATGCCTTCTCACATGTGGGCATTTTAGTTCATCAAGCAGACGGAAGTTTGGCTGTGATTCATTGTGAACTAAAAGATAAAAAAGAGCTTAGTTCTTTACGCAAAGATTCAATAGAAACTTATTTGTGTATGGCTGATACCTTTGCTGTGTATCGTGTTGTCTTGGAGGATGTAAGTGGTAGTGATATAGTTGATCATGCCCAGCAAAGCTTAAGAAAAGGCTATATGTTTGATATGGACTTTGATTCCAATACAGATAGTGTTTTGTATTGCACAGAATTTGTAGCCAAAACAATTAATAAGGCAGCTGGTTATGAATGTGTTAAGCCTACAAAATATATAGCAGGCAAAGTAGGTTATTCAATAGATGATATAATTACCTTTTGCAAATTGGTAGATTAAAAAAATATCTTTTTGTAGATGGCTGTTGTTATGGAGATTCGCTCCAGCTTATCAACTCCATATAAATGGAATCTTGTTCTTCATTAGGTAAGGTAAGCATGGTTGGAAGACCTTTTGTTAGGGAGTCTAATACAACGATTTGTTCGCTCAGTACTGCGTCGTAGGCTGAGCGTTTTTCTTGTGGTAGAGTAGAGTAAATGTTGTTGCAATACATCAAGTAGAAATTTCTAGCAGCATGAGCTGTTTCGTGGAATGGAAACATTTCTATTCTTTTCAAAGTGTTTTGGTATGCAGAGTCTAGAGAATAACTAATTTCTGCCTTGTAATCGGCTTCTTGACTTACAGTTTGAATTTCTTTTGCAGTAGGCAAAAGTGCAAAAAATGCTATAATAGCTATAGCAATAATGCTTGTTATAAGATATGGTTTACTATCTGCAAGTATTATTGCTTTTTTTAGTTTGCCTATGCTTTGATAGCGTAGCGAAGGGTCTATATGTGTGCATTTTGCAGAGATCTTCTTGTACTTTTTAGGTGAAAGTTCTCTGATAATAAGACCAAGTGAGTAAATGTCTGATGGTGCTCCTGCATGACCGCTTCCATTTAAAATCTCTGGGGCACTATAGCCTTCTGAACCGCCAATAACACCGCTATAAATACTATCATAACTAGATGATAATCCAAAATCTATTATTCTAGCATAGCCTAGTTTGTTTATGATAATATTGTCTGGTTTGATGTCGTTGTGAAGCACGCCTTTGTGATGCAAATAGTCTATGCCATCTAAAATATTATTTAATATGTGTTTGCGTTGTTTGCTTGATGGTGTGCTTTGTGATAAATAATGAGTTAAAGTAACGCCATCTATGTATTCCATCACTATGGCTGTGCCCACAGGAGTGTCTTCTTTAAAAGCAATGGTGGAAACAATGCAAGCGTGAGATAGGGTAAGTCCAATTTCATACTCGCGATGCAAAATTTCTGTAAACATAGCATCTTTTATGCGAGTAGTTTTAAGTATCACATATTTTGTGCCACGTCTTGCCTTGTACAGAACAAATATTTTGCCTTCACTTATGGTGCTTTCTATTATATAAGGTGTTTCTGTCATCTGGAAAAGTTAAAAATGCATCTGCAAACTTACATTTTATATTCCGAAATAGCAAAATTTTCAACTAGAACCCAAAAAATAAGAAGAGGATTTGATTGGGGTTGATAAATCAATAATAAAAGAATTAATGCTCTATGATTGTAAATATAAAAATCATAGGGCATTTTTATGGTTCTAATTTATTTTTGAAAACTTTTGAACTAGAACCAAGTTAGAACCAAATAGTCTAAATGGTTGTTCTTATCTTTATTTAAAAATATGAAGTAGGTACAATGCAGTGTGGTTACGTGTATATATGGGGCGAATAGATGTTGTAAAAACTATAATTCTGTTCGCTTAAAGAATTCGCTAAGTGAAATTTTGTGAATGTCTAGAATCTTTAATAACGAAATCATGGTAATATTGCACCCTTTTTCTATGCGCCAATAACTCACTCTATTCAGATTATGTTCATACGCAAAAATTTCAGCGCTACTATATCCCATTTCAATGCGCAACTGTCTTATTTGCTTGCCAATAGCAAGTAATCTTTTTTCTTCTATAGTGTTCTCTTTTGGATTCATAAATAATGTTTAAAATTCAAAATTACACTTTTGAAAAATATATTTAAACCTACTATATTAAACAAAATAGAAAAACTATAATATAAAAAACATAATAAATGTAAATATTTTCAAAAAAAAGATTATATTTGCATTTCACAATGTGGTAGAATAGCCTTTTTACCATTCAGGAATTTAAAATTTACAGAATCTAACTTAAAATTAAAATTTATGAAAAATTGTTTTTTGTATTTAATATGCTTAATTGCAATCTGTTGCACTTCATGTGACTTTAATTTGGAGAGCCGCTGTGCAAATCTAATAACAAGTATCGAGGAATGTGGAGGTTCTATCGATAGTGATAAATTTGCAAACTTCTCGAAAAAGATAGAGTCTTTAAAAGAAGATTTCAATAAAAACTTTGAATCATATACCGAAAATGAGCAAAAGCTAATTAATAGCACAATAGAAAAAGCTTATTTATTATTGATAGATGCTAAACTAAATGAAATTGAAAAATTTGTAAAACAAGTTGAAGTATCTAAAGTTAGATATACAGATTTAGATTGGCAAAGATCTGATTTGCAATTCACAGAGAAGATTTCTAGTCTTTTAAATGAGTTTGATGGAGTATTTTCAAGTGAGCAAAAAGTAAGACTTCGTGAGATGGAAAGAAAATATAATGCCTTAAAACCCATGTCGATAGAAGGTACAATAGATGCTATTGGTGAAACTATTGGTAATGAAATAAATGGCTTAATAAACATTGTAGAATCTTTCTTTAAATAATCTTGCACATGATTTCTTTTAACTCAAAAATAAAATTTCTTATCTTCCTGCTTGGCATATCTTTCTCTTTATCTGCATTCTCACAAAATGAAGGTAAAGTAAGAATGATTTATTTGTGGGATGTAACATTGTCTATGCAAGGCAAGTCAAAAGGATGCCCTGATATTTGGGACGAGGTGAAAACAGCTATATGCAATGACATAAAGAGAATTAATGATGAATCTACCGAAGTGATTATTCTTCCTTTTCAACATAGAGCTATTGTGGAATCTATGGTGAAAGATAGAGCTACATCTCAAGGGAAACAACGATTAATAAATTATATAAAAGAATATGAGTTGCAAAAACTTTGGTTAGGTTCTGCTAACACTGGTAGTGAGTCAGTAAATGGTAATACCACAATGACTGCTATATACCAACCTTTTAAATATTGTATGGATTCTCTATTACATAAAGATAAAAAGAATATAATAGAGTTCTTAACAGATGGCAGAAGCGATTTCCCAGAAGATGAAAAAAGTTTTAATAAATATCTTTTATCAGAAGATTGGTGTAGCTATGCAAAAGAATTAGACGTTCGTTTGTATTATGTTGCATTAACTAAACAAGGTGTAAATAGTGCATTAGATAATATTAAATGCGATAGAATAACACCAATCCCTCCAGGTAAGTCTATTACTACTTCAATAAAGCTAATTCAGCCACAAGATAGTTTGATGTTTAATGTTTACGATGATTATGCTAAAGACCTTAATCTAAGATTTAAGTCGCCAACTGCTATCCCTCTTGAAGCTGGTTATAAGGTAAATGTTAAATGTGCAGAGAATCCATTCTTTGAAATTAATCAAACTGTGGTGGTGAATGAAGATCTATCAATTAAACTAACACCTAAATACAAATGCGATTCTAATCAGATGAAACAGTTGTTGGATAGTGGTGTAAATAGTAAAGTAGAAATTTTGTATGAGAAAGCAGAAGGAATGAATGTGCTTCCATACGAAATGGTAGATGTGGAGGTAGATGTGAAAACCATTGTTTCTGTAGTGAATACAAGATTTAGTAAAGTAGAACTTAGATGGGAATAATATGAAACACAGATTATTATATATTCTAGCGGCTTTTATGCCGTTTATTTTGTTAAGTTGTAGTACAGAAGAGCTATCTGTAAGCCATTGGGGTAAAACCGAATATTTTGAAGATTTTTTATATAAGAAATGTCCTCCATTGAAAATGGAGAAAGATTTGGTTGTGGCAGCTAACGAGGATGCGTTGTCTTTGGCTAAGCCAATCAAACTTGTTTTATGTAAAGAATCTGATGGTAAATTTATAAATGTAGATAAATCTGAAATTTGCCTTTTCGTAAATAACGAGGAGCAAGAAAAGAATGTTATCGAAATAGTACCAACTAAAGAGGAACAAAAGATTCATATTGAGTTGATTTTGCAAAACTCTTTTGTTATGGCTTCAGAGGCTGATAATTTTAAATATTATTTCCGTTTAGAAGATAATCCAGGTTTAGACTATATCAATAATGTAAAAGTTGCAACTTGTAAATCATTAGTACTTTCTAATGATGAATGGACGCCAATGGATATATATGTAGATAGAGTAGCAAACTCATTGAAGGTAACTCTTGTAACAAGTTTAATAGTTATAGCAATTTTATTTGTAGCATGGTTAATACTTTCAAGGTTAATATTCTTCCCTACAACTAAATTTGGTCGTGTCACAATAACTTATAAAGATGGTATTGAGAGTGTACTTAGAACAAATGGTGCATACGAAGTAGTTTTAACAAATAATTCAAGATTAAAAGACTCATTACTGCATAGAATATTTATAGGCAAGAGAGTATATGAAGTTAATGATTTCTGGGAAAGAACAACTATTATGAAGTCTTTTACTATTGGTAAAAGAATAAGAATTATGCCAATGCGATATGATTTAGAAGGTGAGATGGTGAGAAGAGAACAATTTAGATTGATTAAAGATAATAATGAAAAAGTAATAATAGAAACAAATTAATAAATAACCTAAAAGTAACTTAAAAATTAAAACTATGTCAAAAAGAAGACCAACTATTTATATCGGTTTAGGAGGAACTGGTATAAAAGCAATTGCACATGCGAAGAAATTATATGAAGAAGAATTTGGTATTGGTCAAGTACCACCAGAAATAGCATTTTTAGCTATTGACTTTGATGCTAAAGAGGTTGAGGATGGTGCACATCCTGCAGACTTGAAAGGAGATTTTCTTCAGTTAGTAACTGCAGTAAATCCATTAGAGCACTATATGGTAGGAAGAGATCAGAATAATGCATATAAATGGATGTTTAAAGGAAATGCAGGCTATATTGATAAGAATATTAATAATGGTGCAAAACAAGTAAGAACAACAGGACGTTTATATACAGAAATTGTTATTAAACAAATTCAAGCGAAAATTACATCTTGTTATAATAGAGTACAAAGTATTGCAAAATCTAGAGGTTATAATCAAAATGTAGATGTGCATCTTGTTATGTCATTAGCAGGTGGTACTGGTGCAGGAAGTTTCTTAACTGTAGCTTTATTGCTTGACAAAGAATTTCATGGTAAGATAAATTTATATGGATATGGTGTGCTACATGGTGTGTTCAAAGCTATGGATACTTATGGTAATAAGACTCCACGTGTTGTAGCCAATGCATATTCTGCAATTGTCGATGTGGATTATTTATTGCATGCATCTCCTGAAAATCCTGTGCAAGTAGCTTTAGGACCTACATATCACAAATTACAAGCTCCTTTGTTCAATGAATTCTATGTTGTAAACAATGAAACTCAAGATGGTAAAGTAGTAGAATCTATCAAACAATTAAGTGAAGTAGTAGGTACTTGTTTATATGTTTCTGGAAATGATTTAGGAAATAAGAAAAGTTCCCTAGCAAGTAATGTAGGTTGGGAATTAGGTAACTTTAACGTACAAGCAAAACGTGGTTGGGTATATGGATTAGGAGCGTGCCAAGTGGTATATAAAGGTGCTCAACTAGCTCAAGTGTTTGCACTAAAAGCTTCAAGAGAGTTAATGCGTCAAATGCAAGCTATAGGAGACGATGTTCAACAAATGGCTATTAATTGGACAGAAGAAGTGGATATCCGTGAAGATGGTGAAGAATATAATCTATTAACTGACCGTATATATGCTCCTTCTGCAATAAATTCAATTAAGCTCCCTTTGTTAGATGTTAATGCTACAGATAATGCAAATAAAACAGAGGTTAATAAATATCTATCTGCATTACAACCTGAGTTCCCAGATGCTCAAGCAGAAGAAAAGATAAAGAAGGATTTAATAGATAAGTTGGATAAAAAAATCTCAACTATTGTTGACAATACAAATGGTATAGGTAATGCAATTTCTTTCCTTTCAAATCTGAAGAAATTATGCGAAGGATATAAGGGAGAAATGGAGTCTGAAGAGAAGATATTTAACCAACAAATAGAAAAAGCAAAAGAAACATTAGAAAGCAAAGTTTGGAAAGATTATAATGATAGCAAGAAAGGCTTCTTTACAATTAATAAAGATTCTAAAAATCAAGATTTATTAGATGATTTAGTAGGACTTCTTGCTAAAAAAATCAAAATGCAAATACATGAAGCAAAACGTCGTAATGTAGCATACAACGTTTATGTGACAATACTTGGAAAAATAGATGAATTAATTAATAAAGTAGAATTACTAAGTCAATCATTGAAGCAGTTGGATGAGAAGTTTGAAAATGAACTATTGTCAATGCAACGTTCTACTGCATCTTCATTGGTATTTGAATATGATTTATCACACAAAGAGAGAGTTAATCTATCTGTAAGCAAGGACGAGGTAGATGTGCCTCTATTTATTCAGTATCTTCAAAAATCATTACTAAATGTAGATTTAGAAGATTTAGAAAAACTATTTGTAGATTATGCATTAACCTTACCAAGAGCAGATGTCTATAGAAATACACTAATCAATGATGTAATTAGAGACTTATCTGATGAAGAATATGCAAAACTAAAAGATGAGATAGCTTCAAAATCTAATTTATTATTACGCCTTGATGGTCGTGGACAAACAATTGCAGGTGTACCAGTAAGAGATACTATGGTTAGCAATTATATGATTGCAGGATATGATGATGGCAAAAATACTCAATCACGTTTAGCTGCGGATCAATATTTCTTGGGTCATATAGTAAACAAAGATTGGGTTACATCTACAGCAGATGTAATGAAACAAAAAATCATTTTTTATAGAGTTGATGGCGCTATCTTACCATATTGTATTGAAGCGTTTGACCCATATACAGTATCAAGTGAATATGAAGGTCAAATTAAATCTGCAATGGCTAGTGGTTCTATTACATTCAACCCACACTTTGATGCTGAAATCTACGAAGATATGCTAAAAAATGATTTCAAATTAAAACCAGAAATGAAAAATGAAGCATTATTCTATTGGGTCTGTGGTCAAATTTTTGGTTGGGCTAGTATTCCTGAAGAAGAAAAAGAAATGCGTAGAGATGACAAAGGCATGGTAATTGGTGAGGATAAAAATGCAGAAAAACAAATTGTAGAACATACTAAATATATTGCTAACATCAAGAAAAAATATTACTATTGGGATGAAGAAGCAATGGAAGGAAGTATGCAAAAATGGCAACCTATTGATGGTGCAGGTACATCAAGACGTGATACTGCATACAATTACTTTAAATCAATTATTTTACCACAGAAGAAAGAATTGTTCCATGGTTTAATTAAGCAAGAGTTCTCTAAAATGGGTAATGAATATTGGCGCCTAAAAATTGAGCAAATTGCTAAATCTGGTATTGAAGAGTATATAAATCGCTTATTGTGCTCTAATAAGATTAGTACTACATATTTCCAAGATAATGGAGGTGAAATACAAGTTATTAGAGAAGAATTTGATTTTATACAAAAACAACTTTACACAATTCTAAGTTCATTAAAATAATATTTTAAATATTAAAGATGTTATATTCAGCACATTTTTTCATAGGTAAAGAATTTGGTCCATTGTTGGAAAAATTATTATTACAGTTGGATGAAAATCTAACTCAGTATAATTATTTCTATAATGTAAACCATTTATCAAATAGTGAAGTATCAATATGTAAATTAAGTGTTGAGGAACAAGACCATCAGTCCACTGTAGGGTGGACTGATTTAGGTCTTTCTAGCTATACCAATTGGTCAAATGTTTTTCAACAACAAATATTTAATAAGATACTTACAATATCACGAAGCAATCAATCTGTATTGCCAGTGTTTATATATTTCCCTTTTTATAAGGCTGAGAATATAGAATGTTTGAAATCTTTATGTAAAGGACTAGAATCTTCTGGCTTAAATATTAATGTTCATTTTATAGGATATGGTGATGATATGTCTGAAATCATTGAGCCTGCTTATAAAATAAAGTCAGCTTCGTCTAAACAGTTAAATAACTTTGAAAAATTAAGAACTGAATTATTAGCATCAAAAGAAAATAGTCGTTTCTTCTTTATTCATAATTCAAACTTATCTGGTGTATCATTGGGTATGAATGCAGATTCATTTGTAGAAATGCAAAGGCAATTTGTATTCTTATTTTCATCACATTTAGAAGAAATATTACCAATGGAATCCAATGATGTTACAGCAGTTGGTTTTTCTTCTTTAGAATTTAATAAGTATCAATTTGCTTCATATTTGTTAAATAGAGCACTTTTAACTGTATTAGAAAACTCATCTGCCAATGCAGAAGAGGTAGATATTAATCAGATTTATGACAAAGTTAATACATTATTATACGATAAAGATAAAGTCTTATCTCATTTCTTAGAAAAATATAAAGGTCAATTTACTACAACCAATTTCAAAGAAATAGAAGAGGTAATAGAAGAAATAAGACAAAAGTTGTATAAGGTTTTATCTGAGAATAAAGATATTACATTTAATGCAGGTATTTTGGCGGCTTTGTTGTCAAAACCAGAGTATGAACTATTCTCTAATACAGATTATACTTCTAATAATGCTTGTGTTTTAGATCTTTATAATGAAGCCATCAATTTAGTTATGGAAATTGATGAGGCTGAGTATTATAAGATAGATGATGAAAAAATTATTAATCCAATAAAAGCAATAAAAGATGTTGATAATGCTATTTTAAATTCTCAAATAGAAGTAAGAGAATTGGAAGAACGCTTAGCTGAACAACAAATACAAGTGCAAGACAATGAAAATGCACAAACTTGCTTTATAGAGGATAATACTTTTCATTTTCAAGAAAATAAGTTTAAGTTATTACCATTTGAAGAAGGTAACCCTTTAGATGAAACATACGAAGCAAAAAAGGTGAGTAAAACTGACGTTGATTTAAGAAAGAAATTTTCGAGAATTAAAAATCAGGGTCAGCAAGGTTCATGTCTTTCTTTCGCTATTACTTCAGTCTTTGAATATATGATGAAGATTAACGAATTAGAAGATTGTGACTTGAGTGAAGCGTTTTTATACTACAATGCAAGACATCTAGATGAAAATGATGATGTATCTGAAGATATTGATAGTGGCTCACGTATTATTCCTTCTTTAGATTCTATTAAGAAATATGGTATAGCATTAGAGAAGTATTGTCCGTATAATGACAATATATACAACCAAAAGCCTAGCGAGGCTGCATATAAGGATGCGGAAACTAGAAAACTTATTAAAGCTTTAAATGTTGAAAAAAGAATAGAAGATATAAAATCAGCGATTTCAGAAGGTTATCCTGTAGTAGGCTCTTTTGTATTATGTCCTAGTTTTAACACAGACGAAGGATTTATAAAAGTACCTACTCAAGAAGAATTGCAAACTGTAATAGATTCTATTAGGGAAAAAACAGCAAAAAAACATTCTTGCCATGCAATGGTTGTTGTTGGATATAGTGATCAACTTGGAATGTTTATAGTGCGAAATTCATGGGGTGAAAATTGGGGTGATAGAGGATATTGCTATTTGCCATACGAGTATATAACCACTCCAGAGTTATTAAATAATGCGTTTATAATTACAGATATTGCATCTCTGCAAATAGAAAATAATGTTGTGCGTTTTATAGAAGGCTTAAAAATAGATAGTTCTGATGCTATGATAAGATATTATATAGCGCAGGCAAATTTAAAAAAGGAAAAGAAATTTCTAGAAGAAAAACAAGCAGAAAGAATAGGTTATTTAGAATATTTCGAAAAATTACGTGCCAATTTGTCTAATGCAAATTCAAGGAAACGATTTGTTGATGCCAATATGAGTAAGTTCCAAGAACAAAAGGATGAATTGAATAAAACCATTAAGCAACTAGAAGCAAGCCGCGACGAGAAAGAACAAGAATGGGTTAATTATAACAAAAAGCGTTGGTTTATTTTTGGTGGTACTGTACTGTTAATAGTTGGTATATTTTTTCTTCTAAGATGGATTTCTGCACAAATAGGTACCTCTGAACCAAATGAATCTTTTTCTATGCTGTGGTTAGTTCCAATCATATTAGTAGATTTTTTGGTTTTTATAGTAATGTGGTTCTTAAAACGAAAAGTCTGGCGTGAAATAAGAGATGGATTTGATTTAGATATAGACAATGCTAAACGTTCGTTGAAAATATTGAATCAAAAGATTGAATCATTCAATTTTAAATCACTTGCAGCATGGACTGCAATAAAAAGTGTGGATTCTTTCCATAATGATTCCCAAAATATTTATAGCAATCTTATTTCACTAATTAATAATATTAGAGCTTGGTATGCTGATATTGAGGGAAGAAACAATGATATGAGTTTTGAACAAGTATTCCCTAAAATCTCATTGTTGGAAAAATCAAAATTAGATAAATATTTTGCTTCAACAGTAGTTAATCTACCAGAAATTAAAGAATATAATCTATGTGAAGGTATTGAACAATACAAGGTGCAATCTACTTTCATTAATGAGTTTAAAAATACTATTACCACAGATATCAAGGCAAAACTTGTAGAACAGTTGGAAAAAATAGGTTTTGATATGTCATCTCATATTGCAAATGGTAGTTTTGTTGAATTAGCTACCGAGGTAGAACCACAAATCATAGTAAATATGGGAAATCAAGCTAATATTTTTGTTAGAATAAATCTAAAGAAACGTGGTGATATGCCTATCGGAAGGATTCTTCTAGCACCAAATTTAGGTCAAAACGAACTTCAATTGAGAGATAAAATTGTTCCTTATTGTGGAGTACAAAGTTTTGGCGAGTTAGAAGATAATTATAGAGTAATGCTTGTAACTACTGCTTCTCTGAAATATGATGAGTGTGTGTTATTAAGTTAAAATACTTGGTAAGATGAGTGAAATGGAAAATTCAAAAAAAAATAGCTCAAAAGCAAGTAAATTAAGAATATTGATGAATAGTGCAAGTTTTGCACTATTCTTGTCTCTAGTGTTGTTCTTATATCAAGAAATCTCAACTAAATCAGATTTTATGGAAGTCGTAGACAACCTTTCTGAAATTGAGAATTCTTTAACGACACGTTACATAGGCATTTTTCCAGAATATATTTCTGATATAGACCTATTAATGGAGGAGGTAATACAAGAACAAAATAATAATGGAATAAAAGATAGTGTAGTTATCTTTCAGGATGTATTGTATTATGGCATGAGAAGTGATGCTAATGGTTTTAGAGACCTCATGAAAGATTTATTAACTATATCTGAGAATGGTTCTCATGTGACTATCGCTTTTTATGACCCAAAATCAATGAAGTTTGAAAGACTTATAATGGATGAACTAATTTCATTGCAATTTCAAGAACAATATCGCAAAGAGAGGGAAACCTATCATGAGATATTAAGGGAGTGTAGAGCGAAGGGAGATATTATAAGGACTACATATTCTGATTCTGAAATCCCTAGTAAGATGCAGGAGTTAGTTGCTCAATTATTTATTCCATATTATTCCAAATATACAACAGATGAATACGAACAACGTAAATTATTAAAGGAATTTGGAAGATTTGCTAATGTAAAACCCTATATATTGCAATCTTGTTTTGACTCAACAAAGAAGGTAAACAGAGCGGAAATAGAGGAGCTAATGAGAAAAACCAATACACCTTTGCCTCAAGTTGAAGAGAACAATAAGGTAGATGCTCGTATTAATTTATTATTTAATCAAATAGAGAGTATAAAGCAAAAATATTTAAGTAAACCTTTAGATGATATTAAATATTTCGATTATGAGAAAGCTCATAGAGAAATATCTGCAGCAATTATTACAATGCTATCAGAAAGTAAAAATATAGAGTTGTTGCCACTGAAAGAAGATTTAATGATGTGCTGTTGGATGAGAAGTTATAAGGGTAAAGGTAGAGCAATATTTGCTTTCCCTAGTAAATATTCTACAGATGAAATTGGGTTTATATCACAAGACAAAGCATTTGTACGTTATATAAATACAATGCTTAAGGGTGTGAAAGGAAGTCTGAACAGCGAAGAATAGTTGTGTTTTAAAAATAGAAGAGTAGAGAACAAGTGAGAGTGATGATTAGGATATAAGGAAGTGCTTAAAGAGACTTGATTGGTTTGATAAAATAGAAAAAATAGAATATAAATCTGATGATACAGAGTACGTCTCCTAATCGTATTATTAGAGATATAATTGAGATTGTATACAGATAATTTAATAAAACAGAAAATTATATAACCAAATAAGTTTAATATTATGAAAATTTTCGATTTAACAAGAGGCAAATATAATGATTTGTATGATCCTCTTTACAATTATAGATGCTATTTGGATGAAATGGCGGAATTATGTTGTGATTTCGTAAAAATATTTACTAATAATAAAATCTCTAAAGATGATATTGTAAAATTATTAAGCAAAATACCAGTATTTCTTGTTGAATCTACAATGGAAGGAGAGTATGTTAATGTGCCTCAAAATAACTGCTTAATACAGGTTCCAAATTCAATGATGGTAGAGTCTTGTGAAGATTTTGATATAAATTCGTGGCTTGAGCATAAAGAAGGTCTGAGAAAAAATAATGAGCCTAATAAGATAGAAATTAGGGATTTGTTAGGAGCATATTATGCAGATGATAGTGGAATGCTTGTGCCAAGAAAAATATTTATTTGGCTAGATAAAATAAAAGAAACAGCTAAGAATCTTTCTAAACCAAATGAAAGATTACGTGATAATATTTATTGCTTATTTGATAAAGTGTTGTTTCATGAAATGGCTCATGCACTTATGGATGTGCAAGTTTACGGTATATATCCAGAAACAAAATTCTCATACAAAAACGATTATGTATATAGATTTTATGAAGAGGCTTATGCTAACTATATTGCGCTTAAGATTTTAGATAAGACGCCTAATAAAGTAAACTATTTTATTCAGCGTTTTGTAGAGAATCAAGGAGATGGTTATGCAGCAGGTTGGGACTTGTATAAGCGTTATTCTGATGATGCAGATCAATGGATGGCAATAAAGGTGTTATTTAATTATGATATTGCATGTTTAATAAAAGAGTCTTGGGATAGATATATAAAACTACCAGAATGTTTTAAACGTGTATTTAATGCAAACTGGATTGCAGTAAAAAATAGATTTGAAAAATTCTATTTACTTGATGCATTAACACTACAAAGAATAGATGGATTTAAAGAATATGATTCATTCTGGTCTTTTGGAGAAGATGGTTTGTGCATGGTGCGTTTGGATCAAGAAAAAGGTTATTTATACGGTTTTATCAATTTGTACGGCAAAGAACAAATACCTGTAGAATATGACTACATTTATTCTTTTGAAAATAACATAACTATTGCTAAAAAAGATGGTCGTTATGGTGCAATTGATATGAATAATAATGTAGTAATTCAATTTAATTTGGATTATGAAGATATTCGTGCCTTTAGAAATGGTAGAGCTGCTGTAAAAAACAGTGCTGGAAAGTGGGGTGTGATAAATACAAAAGGTGAATTAATAGTACCATGTGAGAATGATACAATAATTCTTTAATTAAAAAATAATTATTATGGTAGGGTTAATTACAGTTATAATTCTTTTAGGAGCGATGTTTTATGGTTTAGTAGAGGCGGAACTCTTAAACTTTCCATGTGCAGGTTTACTTCCATGGGTATTGTGGGGAGTGGCAGCAGCTCTTTTCTATAAAGAGACTTTGGGGTCTAATAAAAAAGGAAAATCAAAAAAGACTCTAGAAGAATTTAAAGAACCAGAAATGTTTATAAGTGATGATGATCTAGTTCAAGAGTTAGATGCAGTCTTTGAAAATGGTGTTCTAACTATTAATGAAGGAGTAGAAATAATTGACTTCAAAAGTATTTCTGGTTATGAAGGTCTAAGAAAAGTAATTTTCCCAGCTTCGTTGAAAGAAATAGCAACATGTGCAATTACAGAACAGTATGATATAGAAGAATTAGATTTTTCTAAAGTTACAAAATTGAAAGTATTGCCAGAGTACATGGTTAAATTTATGAACATGCCACTTACTCGTTTTGTTATCCCTCAAGGGGTAGAAGTGGTAGAAAAGTCTTTCTTATGTGCGTGTGATTTAAATGAACTTTATATTCCAAATTCAGTGCGTTCTATTAGATTTCCATTGGACTTTGGTGAAGAAATGGAATGCGAAGTTTATGTGTATGCCAAAAATTTAGATATTCAAAGATTGGCTCACAATCCAGTAGGTTTAGATATTTATGTGTTGGAAGAATATTATGACAATTATAAAACACAGTTAACTAAATTAGTCTGGAATGATTGGACAGAAGATCTAATTAGACTACACAAAATGCCACAAAATAAAAGAAATTTTTATGGTACACCAGTGGTATTATAAAAATACAATTACTTATAACTACAAGGCTCAGAAAAGGACTAACTTTTCTGAGTTTTTCGTGTTGTTGAATCTTTAATTTTTTAGTAAAATTTCTATATTTGTAAGTAATCAGAATACAAAATTTTATGGCAGAATACGAAATAAAAGATGGTGTATGTATTATTCCGGAAGGTACAACAGAGATTCCAGATTGGGCTTTTGATGGATGCAGTGAATTAAATGAAGTGGTGATTCCTGCTAGCGTAACGCAGATACGTTCAAACGCTTTTTCAGATTGCACTGCTTTAGAGAAAATTGTAGTAGAGGAGGGTAATCCTAAATACGATTCTCGTGAGGGTTGTAATGCAATTATTGAAACGGCTATCAATAAGCTGATATATGGATGTAAATCAACTGTTATTCCTGCAAGTGTGAAGTCGAGAGGATATTTCCCTAAAGGTTTATTTAGAAGAAATAGTATGGGTATGTTCTTGAAAACAGATAAGGATAAGGCTAAAAGAAATTACCATTATTACACGGTAAAAAGTTACGAAGAGGCAAAAAAACTTGCATACAATATATGGTCTTATCATGACACTTTTTGTTATATTATAGATGAGGTTGTCGAGAAAAAGAATGTGTTGAAGATAAAGTTTTTCCTTCCTTGTATTGCCTGCGATGATGAAGGCAATTTTGCAGAGAAAGAATTTTACATCTATGAAATTTTCAAGATAAAACTTCGCTACAACAAAGGCATTAAGCGAGAACCTCTGCTAGATTTAGGAGAGTAAAAACAATATCACCGTTCCTATCATGGCATTAAAACCAGACAAAGAACGGTGATTTTTTATTGATTTGAGGAAGCAAAGTCAAGCATTTCTATTTTGATTAAATCCCATTGTTTGTGTCTAAAGCAAATAGGGTCAGGTTCGTCATCAGCCTTGGTAAAATTGTTTAAACCTTTCACAATGTCTTCTCTAGAGAAAACGTATGGGTATCTCTCTTCGTATAAGTCTAGCATTTGGTTCAATGAGAAGTGTGATTGAAGTTCATTTAAATCCCAAAAATCTTTCTTTCTGCCACCAGTGCCTATTACATTTAATTTCATAGTTACTATATCTTCAAGAGATGCCATCCTAATACCATCTATCACTTGGATGTCGCGAATGAATGGTTCTGTATAAAATAAATCCAACTTAACCGAATCTTCTTTAGAATCTCCAATAAGGTATGATGTGCCAAAACTTACTATGTCTCCACATTCACCATAACAATAATTGAACTTCTTTCTTAACATATCTTGTATTGCTTTAAAGTCCACGGTTCCATAAAGCGACTCAGTGAATAAGTCAATGTCAATAGATATTCTATGACCTAGTTGCAAAGACAATGAGGTACCTCCTACAAGATTAAATTTGTTTAATAGTGGTTCGTTCATTAGTTCTTTTAGGCACTTGACTAATGTTTCAGATACTGTGTTGTAATGTAGTTTCTTCATAATTCAAAAATTTTTTAGCGTTAATTTTTACGTTAGGCTCGAATTTGTTGTTTAGATTAAGATTCTTGATAATTGTATCTCTACCGTAAAATTTTATTATTTCATTTATTTCTTCTGCATTGCCACGGGCAAAAACTCTTTGTATGACATACTTTTTATGCTTCTGCCAATCGATATTTTCTATTTTAGTGTCCCAAAAAAGAACATTAGAGAAAATTTCTAAATTAGGTTTTATATATGAATTCTTTTTTAATGAGTTTATATCATAATAAACTTGCATGCACATAAGTAACCCTTCGGATAGTCCAAATTCTTTTTCTATTTTCATAGACAAAGGGGTGTTCATAGCTCTACGACCAAGTATAATAGAACTCATAGTTTGTGGATGCTCATTAACAAGTAATGAGAAATCCTTCTTCTTGATCTTATTTTTCTTTAATAAATGACCAACAAGAACACCAGGGTGAATGCCTTTTAATTTTTCTATTTCTAATTTCATACCGCAAAACTAAACAAAAATGTTTAGATTTACAAAAAAATAGGTAAAAAAACAAAAAAAGGAGAGTAAAAACTCTCCTTACAATCTTTCTAATATGGTGATGCCATTGTTGATGCCCATGGAGTAGCGAGGGCAATGCTCGCCGCCATGAACAAGGTTTTCTACGAATAGTGGGAAACCTTTTAATATGATACTGCACTCAAATGTGTCACCTATTTGAAGGGTGGAGTTGATGGCGTCTAGGGCTTTAAATGTGCGTCCGCCCACGTATTCAATAATACAAATTCTGTCTGGTAGCCAACCCATGCGTATTCTGTCGCCTACTTTTAAATCTTCTACGCTTATAGATAAACCTTCTCTCACAATGTCTGACTCTTTGTTTGAATCGTTTTTTAGAAATTTACAATATAAACTCCAATGCTCATGGCCTACGTATTTACAGATAACATCTAGTGTGCGTGTGAATACAGTTTCGTAGCCTGCGATGCGCCCCCATAGCCTACGCAGAGTGTTTTCTGCGATGTGACCTCTTGTAGTACGTTCTATATCTGCGGCTAAAAGTGTAAAGTCACTTCTAGTTTCTATTGGATGACCAAATCTTTTTTCTACAGCCAATTTTAATGCTGCAATTTGTGGTATGCTTGTATCTATTGTCATAGTGCAAATATAGATATAATTTTATATTAAACATCAAAAAGGGCCAAAAATGGGGGGGTAAATTGTATTAGGGTAGTTTATTAGGACCAAAAGGAGTCAATTTGAGGGAGTTGCAATAAAAAAGGCTCTCAACTGAGAGCCTTTCGTTTTATAAGAGGGGCGGGAATTATTTATTTAAAGCTTCAGCAACGCCTACAGCAACTGCTACAGTAGCACCAACCATTGGGTTGTTACCCATACCTAGGAAGCCCATCATTTCTACGTGTGCAGGAACTGAAGAAGAACCAGCGAACTGAGCATCAGAGTGCATACGACCTAATGTGTCAGTCATACCGTAAGAAGCAGGACCAGCAGCCATG
>JAEIGA010004020.1_pt1 | contig 22791 bp, 19 predicted proteins | sample 9270691 | NCBI WGS metagenome assembly JAEIGA01 (sample SAMN17057246, study PRJNA624740) | gut metagenome | biome: biome; isolation source: fecal sample | host: Bos grunniens | place: China: Xizang | collected 2019 | reverse complement strand
GCTGCCCTTGGAGATGCCGAGTCAGCACCGCGCAGACTCAATCTGGCCCAGTCATTCAACGGACTCGGAGCCTTCGTTGCGGCCATGTTCCTCAGCAAGCTTGTGCTCAGCGGAAACACTTATACTAGAGAGACTCTCCCTGCAGACTTTGCCGGAGGATGGGAAGGATACATCCAGATGGAGACTGACGCAATGAAGCTTCCGTACCTGATTCTTGCCGGAATCCTCATTGTAATAGCCATTGCTTTCGTGATAGTAAAACTTCCGAAGATCAAGGAAGAGGAAGAGAACAGCAGCGACAAGAACCAGAAACTCATAGATTTCAGCGTCCTCAAGCGCAGACACCTGCGTTGGGGCGTCATCGCACAGTTCTTCTACAACGGAGGTCAGACAGCCGTAAACAGCCTTTTCCTCGTATATTGCTGCAACTATGCAGGTCTGTCGGAAAGCACTGCGACCACATTCTTCGGTCTCTACATGCTGATGTTCCTGCTCGGAAGATGGATCGGCACCATGCTCATGATAAGATTCAAGCCTCAGAACATGCTTACAGTATACGCAATCGTCAATGTGCTTCTCTGCGGCGTCATCATGACATTCGGAGGAATGACCGGACTTTATGCGATGCTCGGAGTATCGTTCTTCATGTCGATCATGTACCCGACCCAGTTCTCGCTTGCCCTTACAGGCCTCGGCGACCAGACAAAGAGCGGCTCTGCCTTCCTCGTGATGGCGATTGTCGGAAACGCATGTCTCCCTCAGCTTACCGCCTTCATCATGCATCACAACCCGCAGATCTATCAGATAGCATACATCATTCCTCTGATCTGCTTCATATTCTGCGCATACTACGGATGGAAAGGATATAAAGTACAGTAAACATGAAAGCATTGAACATTACTGCCGAAAGGCAGATGAAGGTGGTGGAACTGCCTGAGCCCGAAGTTGGAGCAGGAGAGGTCCTGATCCGTCTTGAATATGTCGGATTCTGCGGTTCTGACCTGAATACATACCTTGGCAGGAACCCGATGGTGAAACTGCCCGTCGTACCAGGACACGAAATAGGAGCCGTAATAGAAGCGGTAGGACCGGAAGTTCCGGACCATCTTGTTCCAGGAATGACCGTAACCGTGAATCCATACACCAACTGCGGAAAATGTTCGTCATGCCGCAACGGAAGGGTAAACGCCTGCCGTTACAACGAAACACTTGGAGTGCAGCGCAACGGAGCGATGAGGGAAAGGATGGTGCTTCCGTGGGCAAAGATAATCCCGGCAGAGGGTCTGTCATCACGCACATGCGCCCTTGCCGAGCCTATGAGTGTAGGATTCCATGCCGCAGCACGTGCAGAAGTGACTGACATAGACACAGTAATGGTAATCGGATGCGGTATGGTGGGACTTGGTGCGGTCGTACGTTCCGCACTCAGAGGAGCAACCGTCATAGCAGCAGACATAGACGACGAGAAACTGGCTCTTGCCAGGGAACTTGGTGCCTCATACACTGTCAACACCATGAAGGAAGACGTGCATGAAAGACTTGAGGAGATTACTGCAGGCATGGCTCCTGACGTCATCATCGAGGCCGTAGGCAGTCCTGCGACATATCAGATGGCCGTCAACGAGGCTGCATTCACAGGAAGAGTCGTATGCATCGGTTACGCCAAGTCGGAAGTCACATTCCAGACCAAGCATTTCGTGCAGAAGGAACTTGACATCAGGGGTTCCCGAAACGCCCAGCCGTCAGATTTCAGGGCTGTGATCCAGTATCTTCAGCGCGGCACCTGCCCTGTGGACAGACTCATAAGCATGGAAACAGCCCCTGAAGATGCAGAGGCTGCCATGCAGAACTGGGCTGAAAACCCAGGACGTGTATTCAGAATTCTTGTAAGGTTCTAACGGACATTTCCTGCCAGATACTGGTCATAGGCATTCATGTCGATGAGGCCGTGACCTGAAAGATTGAAAAGGATTACCTTATCTTCACCGGTCTCCTTGCATTTAAGCGCCTCCCGGATTGTGACTGCTATGGCATGACACGATTCGGGAGCCGGTATTATACCCTCTGCCTTTGCAAAAAGGCATCCGGCCGCAAACGATTCTGCCTGATCCACATCGGCCGCTTCAATCCATCCGTCCTTGAGGAGCTGCGAGACTACAGTACCTGCTCCGTGATAGCGGAGACCTCCTGCATGGATGTTGGAAGGCTGGAAATCATGGCCCAAGGTAAACATCGGGAGAAGAGGGGTATATCCTGCTTCATCTCCGAAATCGTATTCAAAACGGCCCTGAGTGAGTTTAGGACATGAAACAGACTCTGCTGCGATAAAACGGGTATTGCGTTCTCCGCTGAAGTTATGACGAAGGAATGGGAAAGAGATTCCGCCGAAATTCGATCCTCCTCCGAAACATCCGATGACAATGTCCGGATAATCACCGGCCATCTCCATCTGCTTCTCCGCTTCGAGTCCGATGACTGTCTGATGGAGGGTTACATGGTTCATGACAGAACCGAGAGTATATTTGCATCCAGGGGTCATCCTTGCCAGTTCGACAGCCTCAGAAATGGCTGTTCCGAGGGATCCCTGATGGTTAGGGCACTTTGTAAGGATGTCCTTTCCGGCTCTTGTGGACATCGAAGGAGACGGAGTAACCAGGGCTCCGAACACCTGCATCACGCTTTTCCTGTAAGGCTTCTGCTCGTAACTTACCTTCACCTGATAGACTGCAGCCTCCAGGCCGAACACCTTGGCCGCATAAGAAAGAGCGGCTCCCCACTGTCCTGCACCGGTTTCTGTGGTAACATTGGTGACACCCTCATTCTTGCAGTAATATGCCTGTGGAAGAGCGGAATTAAGTTTATGCGAACCGATCGGACTTACGCTTTCGTTCTTGAAGTATATCCTTGCCTTGGTTCCCAGTGCCTCCTCAAGGCCATATGCCCTCACGAGAGGCGTAGAACGGTAATATGTATACTTTTCTCTGACCTGCTCAGGAATTTGGATCCATCTGTCAGTCTCGTTGAGTTCCTGACGCGAGCACTCCTCGCTGAAAAGAACGGAGAGATCCTCTACGGTAACAGGCTCACGGGTCTGTGGATTGAGCATCGGCATCGGCTTGACAGGCATGTCTGCCACCACGTTATACCAGTTTGTCGGAATATCCTGTTCCCGAAGGAAAAATCTTTTCTGTCTCATAACTTCATCACTTTTAACCCTACATTTCACAAATATACTCATTTTTTAGTGTAACTTTGTAAAGATTGGACAACGAAATCTATAATCATATGAAAAACCGTATCAACATCTGGATGTCACTGGCAGCGTCCGCAGCCATGCTCCTCGCAACCGCATGCAAGTCTGAAACTGAAATCCATGCAATTCCCGACAACCTGAACCCCATGACCATGACACCGTCCCTTTTCACGGATGTTCCTGAAGGTCTTATAGAAGAACTTGGAGTAGAGAACGGCATCCCGTCATCACTTTGCGCATATCTTGTCAAGAAGGACGGAAAGGAGATACTTTTCGACTCAGGAAACGGAGCAGAAAACTCTCAGCTCATCCCGTCACTGGGAACCCTGGGAGTCATGCCGGAAGACATTGACTACGTCTTCATCACCCACACCCATGGCGACCACATCGGCGGCATGGTCAATGACGGAAAGGCTGTCTTCACCAACGCCATCGTGTATATCAACAAGGATGAATATGAAGGAACCGGCTTTGCTGAAAGCGACATGGCAAAGGCATATGGAGACAAGATGGTCCAGTTCACTGAAGAGACCGTACTCCCGTGCGAGATCAAGGCAATAAAGGCATACGGACATACTCCAGGCCATACGATGTACAGGATAGAGGATGTAGTGTTCGCCGGAGACATCATGCACGCCACTGCCCTTCAGCTTGTCAATCCTGAAAGCTGCGCAAGATTCGACCAGAACAAGGAGATGTCCGCACAGGCACGCAAGGACGCACTCGCAGCCTTCAAGGCAGAAGGTCTCAAGGTTTATGGAATGCACTTCCCTGAACCGTATTACATCCAGTTCTAGAATTTCCCGATGGAGAACCTCCTTGAAATATTCCTTCTGACCATCGGTGCGAGTTTCGTACAGAGGACCACAGGATTCGGGTTCGGCATATTCATAATGACCATGCTCCCCTTCCTCATGCCTTCATACGGAGAAGCCACCACCCTTTCGGGACTGCTGGCACTAAGCACATCCGCAATGATCGTCTGGAAGATGAGGGAATACATTTCATGGAGAAGGATGATTCCGATACTCACGACCTTCATCATTGTTTCAGCTGGAGCGATATGCATCCTTTCGCGTGTACAAGACGATACATTAAGGAAGATACTTGGCGTCATACTCATAGCCACAAGCATCTATTTCGCATTCTTCAGCGGCAGGATAAGGATCAGGACCACACTCCCCTGGCAGATAGGCGCAGGAACGGTAAGCGGCCTGATGGGAGGGTTCTTCGGAATGCAGGGACCGCCGGCTGTACTCTACTTCATTTCTTCCGAACCGGACAAGAACCATTACATGGCCATGGCCCAGACATATTTCGTCATAGGCAACATCATGATGACAATAGTAAGGGCATCCAACGGCTTCCTGACCGTCACCGTGGGTAAATGCTGGCTGTTCTGCCTGGCCGCCGTCATCATCGGCACACTGATGGGCAGATGGGCATTCAGGCATATACCGGGCAAGATATTCCCGTATGTCGTGTACGGCTATATCGGAATCTGTGGCGCCATTATATTCTTCACCGCATAAGCAAATAAAAATCAATAACATATGAACAAACTGATTACAACTCTCGCACTGACGGCCATCATGGTCGCAAATGCATCCGTTTCGTCGGCACAAAGCCCGTATGCCAGGATAATGGACCCGGACGGAATGACGACGGTATATGTAGGTGCCACCGACGGAGTGGCATGGTACAGCGTGGACCACGGCAATTCATTGAGCCTTCCGGCATCACGCCTTGGACTTAAGACCAACGCCTTCGATTACAGCGAACTGACCATGACCTCCTTTGAAAATGACGAAATAGTCATTGACTACACGATGGACAGGACAAAGACCGGAAAGGTCAACCACCGTGCATCTACAGGAACAGTCACTTTCGCCAACCCTAAAGGCGAAAAGATCATGGTGGAATTCGTGGTAAGCCGCAATGACGTAGCATTCAGATACCTGATTCCTAAGGAAGGAGAAACCGGAAGCGTAAGGGTGATGGAGGAACTGACCGAATTCAACTTCATGGAAAACGGTGAGGAAACGCTTGTACGTTCATACCTTACTCCTCAGAGCGATGCCATGATAGGCTGGAAGCGCACAAAACCAAGTTACGAGGAATACTACGCAATCGCGAAACCTCTTTCAGAGAAGTCACAGTACGGACATGGATACACCTTCCCTTGCCTGTTCAAGGTGGACGATGACGGCTGGGTCCTCATCAGCGAGACAGGTGTGGACGGAAGATACTGCGGTTCGCGACTCAGTGACAGCAGGCTCATCAACAAGGACACAGCCGATACTGAAGACACCTCAGATGACGAGTTGTACTACAGTTACAAGATCGAATATCCGATGGCAGAGGAAAACAACGGAAACGGTTCTGTCGAGCCGGGCATCTCTCTTCCCGGAGCGACTCCTTGGAGAACCATCACCCTCGGAGAGGACCTCGCGCCTATCGTGGAGACTACAGTGGCATGGGATGTCGTGGATCCTCGATATGAGACCGAAAACGATTACAGGTATGGCAAGGGCACATGGAGCTGGATCGTATGGCAGGACGCCAGCATCAACTACGAGGATCAGCTCAAATATGTAGACCTTGCGGCGGCAATGAACTTCCAGTATGTGCTTGTGGACAACTGGTGGGACACAAACATAGGCAAGGAGAAGATTGAGGACCTGGTGGAATATGCACGAGGCAAAGGCGTGGATGTGTTCCTCTGGTACAGTTCAAGCGGATGGTGGAACGACATCGAGCAGGGCCCTGTACACATCATGTCTGACCCTATCGCCAGAAAGAAGGAGATGCGTTGGATGAAGAGTCTTGGAGTCAAGGGCATCAAGGTGGATTTCTTTGGCGGTGACAAGCAGGAGACCATGCGTCATTATGAGGCCATCCTCAGCGACGCTGACGATAACGGCCTTATGGTAATCTTCCACGGCTGCACACTCCCTAGAGGATGGGAGAAAATGTATCCTAACTATGTCGGAAGCGAGGCGGTAAGAGCATCGGAAAACCTCGTGTTCTCGCAGTATGAGTGCAATCAGGAGGCCCAGGCCGCATGTCTGCATCCGTTCATCCGCAATACCGTCGGTTCAATGGAGTTCGGCGGATGTTTCATGAACGAAAGGCTCAGCAAGAATAACGAAAGGGGTACGGAGAGAAAGACCACAGACGTGTTCCAGATAGCAACATGCGTCCTTTTCCAGAACCCTATCCAGAACTTCGCTCTTGCCCCTAACAACCTTGAGGATGCTCCGGTTGCATGTCTGGACTTCCTCCGCGAGGTGCCTACCACTTGGGATGAGACAAGGTTCATCGACGGACTTCCTGGCGAATATGTCGCACTGGCACGACGCAGCGGCAATACGTGGTATGTGGCAGCGATAAATGCCGGCGCACAGGCAAGGGACTATAATGTCTGGGAAATGATCGAGGAGATCAAGGACGGTTCGGAGTCAGGCTGGAAGGCCGCAAAGGACACGGATGTACGTATCTATGAAGGAGGTAATTTCCCATCTGTCCGCAAGGTCTCTTCCAACGACCTTTACAAGACCGACATCGAAGTCCGTCAGAACGACGGAGTAGTCATTGTATTCCAGGCAGAATAAAAATATCTGGCAGATACTGATAGAAATGTCTGAATCGCATGCTCTCTATGTGTATTCAGACATTTCTGTATATTTGCAGGCACAATTCCATTCTAACATACCGGACGGCTGTCAAAGCCTCTCAGGGACAACTGTGTCCCGTCGTGTGCCCAGGCACATAGTTCTTTGACATACGGCAGCCGCTACCGGAGGATTGTTCAACATTAACCGATATGTTATTATGGAAAAGAAAAAGTATGAACTGGTAGCATGGACCCGTAAGGTGGAAGGCCAGGAAGATCCGGACCTTATGATGATTCCTTCACTGCACTACGAAATGCAGGGCCCATACATCAAGGGAATCGCCTACAGCCGCAGCAAAGGGGAAAAGGCAAGGATCTATGAACAGAATGCAAGGTTCCTGTTCAAGACAGGATACTACGGAGACGGACTCAGATTCCTCTGCAAGGCCGCCCTCCTGTGCGCTCCATACAGTGAGCTTTACGGAGAATTTCTTCGTCTGGCAGAAGAGTTCATCACCCTCACAAGGAAATACGGACGCTTCGACCTAATGTGTGAAAAGGACGGACGCAGCCTTGCCGGACATCTTGAAAAGATGAAGGCTTGGAAATAGAAACGGCAGCCTGCAGGATTTTTACTATCTTTGCAGGTTGTCATTATTTTTGAATTATGCCAAACGAATTACTGATATTGATTTCATTCATCGTCATCTATGGCGGAGTGGTCTTGTTCTACCGTTATTTCGGCAAGGGAGGACTGCTTGCCTTCAATGTGCTCGCCACCATCATCGCCAATATAGAAGTGATGCTGCTTGTACGTGCATTCGGAGTTGAGATGACCCTTGGCAACGTATTGTTTGCCAGTACATTCCTTATAACAGATATACTCAGCGAGAACCACGGCAGAAAGGATGCGAACAAGGCTGTGGTAATAAGCACGCTCTGCTCTGTGGTATTTGTATTGCTGTCCCAGATGTGGCTTCTCTACACCCCAAGCGAGAACGATTGGGCAAGCGACGCATTCAGGACAATCTTCAGCAACACGCCTCGCATCGTATGTGCATCCCTGGGAGTATATCTCATCTCTCAGCTGGCTGACGTATGGCTCTACCACAAGTGGTGGGACTGGTGCAGGAAGCGTTTCGGGGACAGCAGGAAAGGACTGTGGATCAGAAACAACGGTTCCACCATGATCTCGCAGCTGCTGAACACGACCTTATACACCCTCCTTGCCTTCTACGGAACATACTCGTTCAAGACATTGGTGACGATTGCAGTGAGCAGTTATATAATCTATTTCATAACAAGCCTCCTGGACACTCCTTTCGTGTACTGGTGCAGGAAAATTCATGACAGATATGGCACAGACAGAACTGCAGAATGAAAGCAGGTCCGGCACAAGGACCGCCCCGAAAGAACCCAGGAAGCATAAGGTACTGGTGCTGAACGACGACTTCACCACCTTTGAGTTCGTCATAGAGGTCATGATGACTGTCTTCGGAAAGACTCTTCAGCAGGCTGAAGAAATCGCGGAAACCACCCATATCCACCAGAAGTCGGTCGTCGGAGAATACCCTCTCGACATAGCGAAGAGCAAGGTAGCCAAGGCCACAAGGATGGCAAGAGAACAAGGATATCCACTTACATTTCAAATACAGTAACATGCCGACAGGTCAGACACAACAGGTAACTTCAGCTTTGGTCGAAGCATATGGCATCGCCACAGAAAAGAGAAACGAATTCCTGACACCGGAGCACCTTCTTGCCGGTTTCCTGAAAGACAAGGACTTTTGGGAGGCCGTGAGCCGTTGCGGCCGTGCCCAGGAACTCGAAGAGAACATATACGGATATCTCAACGACCTGGCCACAGTGCCGGAGGGCCTGGATCTGGGCATAGAATTTTCCGAGCAGCTTCAGGAACTTTTCGACACCGCTGGAAACACAGCCTCTTCAGCCATGGCAGGAAGTGTACAGCTGCACCACGTAATCTATTCGTACTTCCGTCTGGAAGAGTCTTTTGCCCGCTATTACCTTGAGAAATGCCTGGACTGTTCAGTGCCGGAATTCCTCAACTCACTGATTGCGGTAAGCGGCACTGACGCGGCGCAGACATCGGAAGAAAAACTGTCCAGATACTTCAGACCTGTAGAGTCTCTGGAAGGCCTTGTCGGACGCAGGGAAGAACTCTCGAAAATCATGAGGATCCTCTGCAGACAACAGAAGAACAATGCCCTCCTCGCCGGCGGAAGAGGCGTGGGAAAGACAGCTGTAGTACGCGGTCTCGCATGGCTTTTGGAAACGGGAGAAGTTCCAGCAAAACTTAAGGACAGCATCCTTATTGAACTAAACATCAGCGCATTGCTGAGCGGAACACAGTATCGAGGTGACCTCGAAGGACGAGTACAGGAGATAATGGAGGCAGTCCGTTCCGAGGGCGACATGATAGTGTATGTCAGCGAGCTTAGGTCACTTGGCGGAAGCGGCAAGATGGATGACGGGGCCAAAGATATACTGAACCTCCTCACCCCTTACTTCAAGTCAGGCGACATAAAGTTCATAATATCAGCAACTCCCGAAGAAATCAAGAAATCTTCAACCAATGATTCCGGAGTCCTCGCCCTCTTCAGACAGGTGGATATCGACGAACCGACAGACGAAGAAGCCGAGGAGATACTCAAGCGCATTACGGATGACCTCTCCGCATATCACGGAACATCGTACGAGAGCGACACGATATCATATGCGATAAAAGGCAGCAGAAGATACATCCTGGACAGATGCCTTCCGGACAAGGCAATCGACCTTCTTGACGAAGCTGGCGCATATGCCGAGACCAACGGCGAAGCGTCCGTGACACGCAAGACCGTGGACATGGCCCTTGCCGACATATGCCGCACCGACGTCCAGGCAGGTGACGACGAGACAAAGGACGACCTCTACCACATGGAGGAACGCCTGTCCCAGAGGATATATGGCCAGAAACAGGCAATAAAGGCCGTTTCCGAGGCGATCCTCATGTCGAAGGCCGGACTCCTCGACAGCGGCAAGACAGTCGGAAATTTCCTGTTTGTAGGCCCTACAGGAGTGGGTAAGACAGAACTCTCGAAGGTTCTGGCCCAACAACTGCACGTTCCGCTCCACAGATTCGACATGAGCGAGTACTCCGAAAAGCATTCGGTAGCTAAACTCATAGGCTCTCCTGCCGGATATGTCGGATATGACGACGGGGGCATACTCACTGACACGATCCGACGCAACCCATACTGCGTCCTCCTCCTCGATGAGATCGAAAAGGCACATGAGGACATCTACAACCTCCTCCTCCAGATAATGGACTACGCAGTGATCACCGACAACAAGGGACGCAAGGTCGACTTCCGCAACGTTGTCCTCATCATGACATCGAATGCCGGCGCCAGATATGCCCACAAGGCATCCATAGGCTATTCTGCCAAGGCCAATGCAGGAGCAGCCATGGCCAAGGAAGTGAAGAGTGTATTTGCCCCTGAATTCATCAACAGACTGACATCTGTAGTCGTTTTCAACGACATGGACAGGACAATGGCCGGACTGATCCTTGACGACAAGATCAGGACACTCCAGACAAGACTCGACGCCCGCAGCATAAAGCTCGAGATCACTCCGGAAGCATACGCGAAACTGCTTGACGAGGGCTTCACCCAGGAATACGGAGCACGTGAAATCGAGAGAGTGCTCAACGCCAGGGTCACACCTCTGCTCATGCGTGAGATTCTTTTCGGCAGAAAAGAGGGCTTTACCGCAGTAATAACCCCGACAGAAGAAGGATACGCACTGTCATGATATTCGACCTTACACATACCGACGAATTCCCGGATCCGAGATACGGCAACGACAGCGGTTTCTACGCAGTTGGAGGAGAAATAACCCCCGAAAGGCTGGCAAAGGCCTACCCGCTGGGCATATTCCCCTATTATGCGTACAAACTGGAAAGGATATGCTGGTGGGCACCGAAGAAAAGATTCGTGATATACCCGTCAGAAATCCACATCTCGCATTCGATGCGTAACCTGATGAACAAAAAGAAATTGCATTGCACCATCAACCAGGATTTCGCAGGCGTCCTGTCCGGATGCGCATGCATAGACGGCAGATTCGACGAGGACAACGCATGGCTGGGTCCTGAACTGATAGACACATGGATGCAGCTGCACGACATGGGATATGCAAAGAGCGTCGAAGTATGGGAAGGGGACGAACTCGTAGGAGGTCTTTACGGATTCGTGACGGAGAGATGCTTCCTGGGAGACAGCATGTTCTCAGTCGTCCCTAGCGCATCGAAACTGGCCCTCATACACCTTGCCAGACACATGGAGGCCCAAGGCGGCGGCTTTATAGACTGCCAGCTGGAAACCCCGCACCTCAAGTCGATGGGAGCGCGCTACATCACGTACGAAGAATTCATCAGAGAGACCTTACCTTCTCGATCAGAGCATCTACAGCCTCTGGTCTGGTAGCCCAGCTGGTACAGAATCTCACAGCAGTATGGGACTCATCCACCTTCCGCCATACAGAGAACATGAACTCGGATGACAAGGCATCCGCTATACCATCAGGCAATATCGGAAACTGCTGATTGGAAGGACTTTCAACAAGGAAACCGAAACCTTTGCTTTCAAACGCGTCCCTTATCCTGAGGGCCTGTCTGACTGCGTGTTCCGAGAGTTCGTGATAAAGGCCGTCCTCAAAGAGGACGATGAACTGAATGCCCAGGAGACGTCCTTTGGCAAGCATTCCTCCGTTCTGCTTGATGCAGTATCTGAAATCCTTCTTCAAAGCGTCGTTGACTATTACCACAGCCTCACCGAACAAGGCTCCCTGCTTAGTACCGCCGATATAGAAGACATCTGCCAGGCGGGCAATGTCCTTCAATGTGACATCGCATCCCTCAGAAGCAAGTCCATAGCCCATTCTTGCTCCGTCTATGAAGAGCGGAAGGGAATATCTGCGGCACACAGCAGATATGGCTTCAAGCTGAGCCAGGGAATATACCGTACCTGTCTCCGAGGAGAACGAGATGTACACCATTCCCGGCTGGACCGTATGCTCCGGGCCGTCTTCTGCAAGATGCAGTTCCATCAGTTCCTGAACAGCCTCTGCAGACAGAAGTCCGTTGCATGAACCGGCCGTCAGCACCTTATGTCCGCCATGTTCGATAGCCCCGGTCTCATGCACGTTGATATGGCCTGTACCGGCACTGATCACGCCCTGATACGGACGAAGTATCGAAGAAATTACGGTAGCGTTCGTCTGAGTTCCTCCGACAAGAAAATGCACGTCCGCACTCTGATTTCCGCATGCCGTCCTTATGAGATCCGCAGCCTTCCTGCAGTAATGGTCTTCCCCATATCCGACGGTCTGTTCGAAGTTGGTTTCAACCAATCGCTCTAGAATCCTGGGGTGAGCACCCTCGTTATAATCACATTGAAACTGGTACATCATAGTCTTATTTAGAGTCACAAATATATGAAAGATATCTTATCTTTGCACACAGAAAACACACGAATATGGCAGATTATCCAAAGGACCCGATCATGCTCATGAGTTGGGTAAACATGAAGCTCAGAGACTTCTACCCTAGCCTTGAAACTCTCTGCGAAGACCTTGAAATAGCCGAGGAAGAACTCCTTGAAAGGCTTGGAGCGGCCGGTTTTGAGTACAACAGAGAGTTGAACAAGTTCTGGTAGCATTTACCGCACAATCCGTTGCAGACATGCAATTAAAACAAAAATGTTCCCAATGGGAACATTTTTGTTTTAACGTATTTTCCACCATTTTCTAGTGGTCATGTATCATATCTCTTGGATTCTCGTTGGTAAGAAGGACTCCGTTATACTCTCCGGTAAGGGTCTTGAGGAAAGATGTCACCTGAGCAGTCTCCTCCTGCGAGAATTCAACCCCACTCTGATAAAGGGCCATGTCGCTCACAGCCTCCTCAAGAGTATGGCGGGTACCGTCATGATAGTACGGCCAGGTATGCTCGACATTACGCAGGCCAGGCACCTTGAAACGATGACGGTCACGCTCGTTCTGAGTCTCCTTGTAACGGCCGTTGTCCTCGTTGGTAAGTTCCATTCCCCTGTCAGCGAAATAATGTCTGCGGAGGCCCATGAGTTCGTATGACTGACCGCCAAGATTCTGTCCCACATGGCAGGTAGCACAATCGTATGTCTTGAAGAGTTCGTATCCGGCAAGTTCGTCCGAAGTGAGGGCAGAGTCATCTCCTCTGAGCCACTTGTCGAACCTTGAGTTCGGAGTAATGAGCGTGCGTTCAAACTCCTCGATTGCGTCAGTGATGTTCGCCTCGGTAAGGCCGTCTGGGTACACCTTTGTGAAGGCCTTGACAAACGGCTTGTCCTTCTCGAGTTTAGCGATTATGTGATCGAATGAAGGAGAGGCCATCTCCACCGGATTGAGAGGTGGGCCTGCAGCCTGATCAGCCAGAGTCTTGGCACGACCGTCCCAGAACTGAACGAAATTGTACACGGCATTATATACTGTCGGAGCATTCACTCCACCCATCTGGCCACCTACTCCGTCGGAATACTGATGGTTGTCCACACCGGCGGTCTCAAGGGCATGGCAGGTCGCACATGAGACGGTATTGTCCACAGACAGACGGGTATCATGATAAAGTGCATAACCGAGAGCCACCTTTGCCTCGTCCACCTCAAGATACTGGTCGATCGGACGCACCGGCTCGTCCGCACGGTCTCCGGCCAGGCCGTCATCATACATTTCAGCCCTGCGGTCATTGACCCATGAAAGGACTACATCACGTTTCGCCTTTGTAAGAGAACTGCCCCAATGAACGAGATAGTACTTCGGCATCGGCATACGGCCGTCAAGCACGACCTTCTCGATCTTCGCCAGATCCACCTGTCCGACTTCCCCATCAACGGCAAGAGCCTCCATGAACGGCTCGACATCAAACGCACGATAACCGGAATCGATATCCTTCATGACGATATCGCCGGCAACCGGCATTTTCGCATAGAATGGAACCTTCGGATCTGCAGAGTGGCATGAAAGGCATCCTCCATCCTCAAAAATCTCCAGCACCTGGATATTGGCCGGGAGATCCGCAGACGGAAGCTGATTCATGAGCCTGTAGACCAAAGTCATTGCGGCCGCCGCTACCAGCAGCAGACACACACCCCATTTAACTGTTTTCTTCATAATATCATCTATTATATACATGTACGCTGTCTTGGGCAGACGGCAGGTAGTTCACGCCCCACCAGCACATCTGCAGGCATAAGAAGGAGAATATCAGCAGGAGACAAAGCGTCTTCCTGGAGGTCCGTCCCATAAGTCTGAGATGGATGTACAACATATAACACAGCCATGTGGCCAGAGCCCAGGTCTCCTTCGGGTCCCAGCTCCAGTAATGCCCCCAGGCCTGCTTTGCCCATATCGCTCCGGACAGCATTCCGAAGGTAAGGAAGGCTGTACCTATATATACAAGTGTATCTGCTGACTGCAGAATATTCTTTCCTGAGATGAAAAGTCCGTATAGTGCGATAAGGAACGCACACCCCAGCAGAGAATATGAGAACATGTACACGGTCACATGAGGAATGAACCATGGGCTCTGCAGAGCCGGCATGAGAGACTGGTCATGAATCTCAGGCTTGAGGATATTTATCACGATGAATACCGTCGCAAGCATGGTAGAGAACGACAGTATCCATCTGTATCTCCATATGACATATGTGAAAAGTCCTGAAAGGAGGGCAAAGAACGAATACCAGAGGCGGGTCTCCCCCATCGTCTTCAGCGGTGGACGGCCGAGACTGACCCATAGCAAGGCGATGAAGGCTGCAAGCACAAGAAGGGACAGCACACTCATCGATATGGCCCAGCCACGACGCTTCCTGTATCTGACGGACGAAGCGGACCAATGGTCATTCGCACAGAGCGCAACAACGGCACCCACAGCCGAAAAGGCCGCTGCCGATATACCGAACCATATGAAAAGATCCCAGGTCATAATATCAGTCATTGTCAGAATACCTTCTTCTCGGGCCTCCGACGAAAAGCAGGAAGGCACCGGTGATCATCATTATCATTCCGGCCAAGGCGCCATATCTCCACGGCTCCCTGACAATCTGTATGACACAGTAATCACCTCCGTCAACATCATATCCTGAAAGATATACATCTTCTCCGAAATTCACGGAATAAGGGTGGTTCACGCGAAGTCGGACAGTTTCATCACCTATCCTTACGACAGCCGTATAGTCAGAAGGGACACCATCAGCTCCATATGCGACATCGAAATTCTCCAACGTCAGGCTGTAATCAAGCCACCTTACCGTACCGTCTTCACGGTATGCTTCCGAAACAGGAACATCCCTGAAGGCCTGAAGCTTCAATTCGTCAGAGTCCGGAGCACCCCAGAAGGCAGAAGCAAGGGCAAGGAGGAGTCCCGCATGAAGAAAGAGGAAACGCCATCTGACAGCCCCCAGCCGTGCGCCTGTAGCGGTAGCCTCACGCCAGCCACGCATGATCACATATGCAAGGACTGTCTGGAAATAAAGCATGAACGCAACAAAAGGCCAGGTCTCTGTCAACCACCTGTACCCTGTGATGCCGACGACAAGGCAGAACACAAGAAAAAGTCCGATTGCGACATAAGTCGCACCGGGATCAAGCATGAACCTGACGAACATGGATTTTCTTCTGCTTTTCCAGAGAAGGACAAGAACAAAGGCCCACAGAAAGAAGAGGACCAGATTCAGAGGGAATGCGATAAGTTCAACAGGGAAACTGCCCGTCAGGAACTGAAGGGCAAGGGCAAGAGCCAGGTATATTATGAGTATAAGGTAAGGCATACCCGAAAACTGTCGTCTTCAAAAATACATAAAATTTTGGAATTCCGCCACAAATAATCGGGTTTTACTCACAAACAAGGCATTAATGCGACACGATTTTTGCCAATAACACAAAAATTAGTACCTTTGTTTACTAAAATCTTTAAAACCTAAATAGTATGAGTGAAGAAGTCATTCGTAATCTTGACGCCCTGAACGTCACCATGAACGGAGGTTCCACCCTCCTGAACATCGTTCTGGCATTTGTAATGTTCGGCGTCGCACTCGGCATCAAGCCTGCAACATTCGTAGACATAATAAAGAATCCAAAGTCCATCATCACCGGTATCGCATGTCAGCTGGTTCTCCTGCCTGCACTCACCTTGTGTCTGATCATGGCATTCGGACATTGGATTTCACCGATGATTGCGTTGGGAATGATTCTGGTCGCATCCTGCCCGGGAGGAAACATATCAAACTTCATCACTTCCCTCTCGAGAGGAAATTCGGAACTTTCAGTCTCACTTACGGCGTTCAATACTGCCGCATGTGTCATTACAACCCCTCTCAACTTCGCGTTCTGGGGCAAGATGTACCTCAACTTTGCAGGTAACCACGGAATCGGTTCTCTTCCTGAACTTGAGATTCCGCTCGGAGAAATCTTCCAGAGCATATTCATAATCATGGGTATTCCGCTCGTGCTCGGTATCCTTTGCGGACAGTATCTCCCGAAGGTAGCCAACATCCTTAAGAAGCCTCTGCAGTACCTGTCCATCGCAGTATTCATTGCAATGGTTGTGATCATATTCACAGGAAACCTTGATGTATTCATGAAATGCATCCGCTACATCTTCCTCGTCGTTCTTCTTCACAACCTGCTTGCACTCGGAATCGGATTCGGAACAAGTACGCTCCTCAAGCTTCCATACAAGGACCGCAGGACATTGACCATCGAGACAGGCATACAGAATTCCGGTCTCGGACTCATCCTCCTGCTCAACCCGAACATCTTCCCTGACACAGGTGCATGGGCAAACAACGGAGGTATGCTCGTGATCACCGCATGGTGGGGCGTATGGCACATCATTTCCGGTCTGACCCTCGCCTTCCTTTGGAGAGTACGCGGAAGAAAGGAAGCCACAGAAGAATAATCAGCATAATGGCAAAAGAAAGAAAAATATACGAAAAGAACGTCGGATACACAGTCCTCAAGCCGATAGTCGACTGGTGCTGCAGGCATAGTTACCGCAAGTGCGAGGTCGTTGGCGAGGAGAACATTCCGACGGACGGTCCGGTCATATTTGCGGCGAACCACAGCAACACACTGATGGATGCCCTTGTCGTGCTCCGCGCACATAAAGGACTTACCGTCTTCGGCGCAAGAGCAGACATGTTCAACAACAGTTTCATCGCGAAACTCATGTTCTTCTTCAGAATCCTGCCGATGGTGCGCCAAAGGGACGGATTGAGGAATGTGCTCAAGAACGTTGAGACCCAGGAGACCATTGTCGAGATTCTGGAGAACGACGTAGCTTTCTGCATGTTCCCTGAAGGCAGACACAGACCGGAGAAGTCGCTCCTGAGTTTAGGCAAGGGAGTATTCCGTGCAGCATTGGCTGCAAATGCGAAGTTCGGCGACAAGAAACCTGTATATATCGTCCCTGTAGGCATCGAATACGGTGATTTCTTCAGATACAGAGGTACAGCGCTTGTAACATTCGGAAGACCTGTCAACATCACGGAGTTCATCAAAGGCCTCGACACAGAGAACGAAGCACAGATGATGGAGCCTATGCGCAAGGAACTTGCTGCCCGAATGTCGGAACTGTTCACCTTCATCCCTGACGGAGAACATCTGAAGGAGAAATGGGTGCTGACCAAGATGATTGCGACAGCTACAGCAAAAAAGCAGTACGGCAACTTCGGAACATCCCTTTACAACGGCATGATGCGTAACCGCGAGATAATAACTTCCATTGAGAAGGCATGTGCGGAGCATCCTGAAAAGATGGAGGACCTGTTCAAGGACGTAGCCGAATTCGACAGATACAGAAGAAAGGACGGTATCTCGATATATTCATTCCGCAGGAACAATGATGCAGCCACTACCATAGGAAAGGCCTTCGCCGCCCTTATCGGATTGCCATATTTCTTATTCAGCAGCCTGGCAAGCCTTCCGATGTGGGTGCTTGAGCAGGTCATCAGACGCAAGGTAAGAGACAGGGCATTCAGGAACACCGTAAGTTTCGGTATCAAACTCGGACTGGGACTCATATACATTCCTGTCCTGGCTATAATCGCCTTCTGTCTTGCTCCATGGTACATCGCAGCCGGACTCATCCTCCTCACCATCCCTTCATACAGTTACTTCCACGACTATATCGAAGGCATGCGCAGGTTCATATCCGACATCAGGATCATCAGGTGCAAGAAACTCAGAAAGAGATTCAAGTCAATAGTAAAAGACTTCAACAATCTGTAAACCTTAACCTTAAAATAAAGAGACATGAAAAGAACATTACTCGCCGTAATCGCGGCTATAGTGCTCTGCATCCCTTCATTTGCAGAAAAGAAGAATGTACAATATAATGAGAACGGAGAGATCATCAAGACAGGACTCAACTTCGGTCCCCTCCCTGTAGTAGCGTTCGACGCAGACCGCGGATTCCAGTACGGAGCCCTCCTGAACATCTACAACTTCGGTGACGGAAGCACATATCCGAACCCTAAGTCATGGTGGTACATCGAGGCTTCGGCATATACCGGAGGCACATGGAACCTCTACCTCAACTACGACAACATGGAACTCTGGGACAACACCCGTCTGTCCATCTGTACGAACTACAGCAACGAGTCGGCCCTCGACTTCTACGGATTCAACGGATATCAGAGCATCTACACATATGCATTGGACGGATTCTTTGACAGGATGCCGGGAGACGGTCCAGGTGAATTCATTTTTGATACTGAAAATCCAAAGGGAGAAAAGGCATTCAACAAGTTCAACGAAAAAGGCAAGGCTCCTAACGGATTCTACCGCTACAGCAGACAGTCTTTCCGTGCAAAGGCTGACCTGACCGGTAAGATCGCGAACAATTTCTTCTGGGAGGCAGGATATACATTCTACTGGATCAACCACCACGAGTTCACTCCTCAGGGCTACACTCCTGTCGACGGATCTCTCTACAGCCTCTACAAGGACTGGGGCATCCTCAACGATACAGGTGAAAACCAGTTCGTATCGGCTATCAAGGCCGGTCTCATGTACGACACAAGAAATGTACAGAACAACCCTACAAAGGGTATCTGGGCAGAGGCTCATGCGATTGTTGCTCCTAAGTGGCTCGGTTCCTCAATGGATTCATACAAGGTGTCCGCTACATTCAGACAGTACGTCCCTATCGTGCAGGACAAGCTCACATTCGCTTACAGACTTGCCTACCAGGGCTTCCTCGGCAAGAACACTCCATGGTATCTCCTGCCATTCTATTCGAACATGGGCTACACAAGAGACTACGATGCAATCGGTGGTTACCGCACAACCCGCGGCCTCATGCTTGACAGAGTGCAGGGTCTTCATACAGGATTCTACAATATCGAACTCCGTTGGCGTTTCGTGGACTTCCAACTCTGGAACCAGAACATAGCATTCGCCCTCAGCGGATTCACCGACGGCGCTCACGTATTCAAGGGCTACGACCTTACAAACAAGACCGGTGCAAAGCCTGAGCTTTACAAGAAGTACATCGACACTTCACGCAAGGACGGTCTCCACGCATCTGCAGGTGCAGGTCTGCGCTTCATCATGAACCAGAACTTCATCGTGGCGTTCGAGTACGCACGCTGCTTCAACAAGCAGGACGGAAAGGGAGCCTTCTACATCAACACAGGCTTCCTGTTCTAGGGACACCCATATAGAGCATCACCTAAAGACCTGACAAACAGGATTTTACATAATTCAGGGTGGGTAAAAATCCCCACCCTGAACACTTTAATTTATTGACACACAATAAGTTAAATGATACAGATCTTTCTTCTCAGAAGTTAACCCTGTAACTGAAGTTAGGAAGAATCGGGAGAAGGGCCAGCATCTTCCACTTCTCGTCGTTATTGTCGAAATAGAGCATGAACGGGTTGAAGTGGTTGGTCACGTTGCAGACTCCGACATTCACGTCATGACGAGCCGGACCGGTATTGAACGAGAACTGATAGCCAAGGTCAAGTCTGAAGACCGTCGGCATCCTGAAATTGTTCACGGTCGAATAATACTCCGGAACCCACATGATGTCACCGAACAGTTCCAGCTGATATGTCTCAGGCGCGCCGTTCTCCCAATGGCCGCTCATCCATGTCACTGCAGCGCTGATGCCCTTCCAGCGGGCCATGGCGTTGAACACATGAGGACGGTCGAACTTGGCGTTGAACTCTGCACCCTCGTTCACATTTGCAAATCCGCTACGAGTACTCCTGGAAAGCGTGTAGGATGCTCTGGCATACAGGTCGCGGCCACAGTATTCATACATGAACTCGGCACCATATGACAGACCCTGACCCTGGCAGATGTTGTTGATCCACTCGTTGTATCTGGAGTCAAACAAAGATGTCGCATACTCATAGAACACAAGGTTATCCATTTCCTTGTAGAAGACACCGGCTGAACCGCTGTGCTTTCCTAATGTCAGAGATGTACCCAGCGTGGCCTGAAGAGCAGTCTCAGGTTTAAGATTCGTGTCGGAATGCAGAAGCATGTCGAGGTTCCAGCCTACAGGAAGGCCCTCCAAGGTATGATAATACTGTACCATATTGTCGAAGGTTCCCTCCAAAGCCACATGAGGACCGAACATCAGCTTCATATAGAGGCTTTCCTCGAAATGACTCTGTCCGTTAAGTTTGGTGATCTTGCCGTCCCACTCCTTGCGGATGTTATTGAAGATGTTGTAACGCACGGAGGCCCTGACATCAAGTCTCTCCGGAAGATTGAATCTCGTCTGAAGATGCAGATTAGTAAGGTCTATCCTATAGACATCACCCCTTGTGCCGACATGACCGGGAGAAAACGCCGAGCGACGGGTCTTGACGCCATATCCGACCGAGAAAAGGTCCCTGCGGCCGAAAGTGTTGCTACCCTGCGCACGCCAGGTGGTCTCGCTCAGGCCGGAAGAAAGGGACAGGAGATTTGCCTCTCCCCTGTACAGTTTCTCCTGCTCCTGGCTGTTGCCATAATCATTATAGGAGAATGCCATCTCATAAAGGGACTTCTTACGCTCGTAGTAAACCCTGGCAAGGGCAATCGTATTGCTCCATCCGATCATGTCGCGGGAATCCTCCGCCGCGCTGAATTCATACTTATCCTTGGTCAGGAGGGTCGATCCTTCAAACCACAGGTCCTTGATTATCTTCACACGCAACTTTGCATAAAGGTCTCCGATGTCTGCATCAAGATCTCCGACGCCCTGGATAAGACTCGGAAGAATGCCCTGCACTGCCTTGTACTCCAATGTAAGAGGAGAAATCCTGGCTGACAGCATGAAGGATATGCGGTCGTTGAAGTTGGCCTCCGCATTGGCACCGACGAAGAAGTTGTTCAGAGACACTCCGGCATCAAAGCCTTTCTCCGGATTCCTGGTGACTATCTTAAGATGGGAAGCCGTGAAATTATTGTCCATTCCGGTAAAGCCTCCCTTCTGCAACTCGGAAGACCCGATCACCTGCTGAGGCATCGAAGTGGTGAGTCCAAGGAGGTGGGAATATCCGTATACGGGCACACCGTCCAGAGTTATCAGGTTGTTGCCCATATTGCCTCCACGTACATAAAAGGCAGTCGTTCCATCAGCACCGGTAGTGACTCCCGGCAGGGTCTGCACCCATTTTACAGGGTCTCCCTCACCCAGCGGCGTAACCACGGCGCGGATCGCCTCCACGTCAGCCACCTGGCTCACTATATCACGGGCCACCTTCATTGCGTCTGTCTTGACAGCCGCCTTCAAGGTATCCGTCCAACCGTCCTGAGCATTGACGGAAACAGCATTTGCAGCCATCATGGCTGTAAGTACAAGTATATAACCTAACTTATTCATAGCGTTTATCGATTGCGGAACATTTATTCAACAACTACTCCATTTAAAGATTCTATCGTAGGAGAATCTGACCACACCATCTTGGTTTCCGCCTTAGCACCAAAGATACCAAGAGCATTGTGGATATTGGTATATACATTCTCTCTAAGATAAATGTCGGAAAGTTGTGAGGATTCCTGAAGTTCCATAAAGCGAAGTGCTTCAGTTTGATATTTATCATACTCTTCTGAGAGAGATGCAAAGACCAGATAGCCCTGGTCATCAGCAGGATCTGTCAAGACACCATCATTTAAAGGTCTTTCTTTTTCGGCAGTATAAGAATGCACACTGTCTTCTTCATGAAACTCTACCGGATAAAATCCATTAAAGGTGCCGGATATGATAAAGGTACCACCATTCTTACTGAGAGGATGTAAGTATCTTCTATGCATCTTCCTTCCTCTCAAGTCAAGATATAATCCTGCCTCACACCTTAACGGCGCAACGTGGGGAGCATCAGGAGGAGTCCAATAGATCGTGTCAACCTTTGGTGAATATACGCGGTCCGTCTCCGTGATATCAGAAAACATTCCTGACCCACATATGTATTCTGCCAGTTCTCTGCGACCTGTCTCCTTATTATAATTCATGGCATATATCCATAAAGAAGTACTATTGTTCAGATAGACATTATAATAACATGCGTTCTCTCCTTCTCCATGTGTATGCATAACAAACAAGCTCCCCCCTCCGATATGGCAGAAACGTCGAGCGCACACGTTAGGCCGCACAGGCATCGTCTGCTCAGCGGTTATGGCGTCGTAGCCCGGGACGTTGATTTCAAGACGGTACTCGTGCTCGTCCTCTGCCTCATAATCCAAGGTCCAGACTCCGTCCTCGGCCTTGACGAAACGGCCCGCCTCCTTGCCGGTCGTAAGGTCATGCAGCACGGCATCGGCCTCTGTCACAAACTCATAATCCTTCTTCGACGCACCCTTGGTATATCTCAGATGG
>JAEIGA010004019.1_pt1 | contig 22793 bp, 31 predicted proteins | sample 9270691 | NCBI WGS metagenome assembly JAEIGA01 (sample SAMN17057246, study PRJNA624740) | gut metagenome | biome: biome; isolation source: fecal sample | host: Bos grunniens | place: China: Xizang | collected 2019 | reverse complement strand
TTCTCGTATCAGCCATCGAACACCTCCTACTCCAGGAAAGCGACTACAATGTATGCCACGAGAATCCCGAAGGCGACGATGCAACCGAAGATGCAGTCCTTCACGTCCATGCCGTCGTTCGCGCGTTCGCGCTTGAAGTTGAGTTCGTTGTTGTTCATTTTTTCCTCTCTTGTGTTAAAACGTGTTCGCGAGCATTCTCGCGGTCCAGTCTGCCGTGGCGAAGTCCGCCCCGGCCTTGCGGATGCGTTCCACTTCCTTGATGACCTTCCCCACCGTGGAGGCTTCGCCCTCGACAATCAGGTAGGCTCTCGCCTTTTCGCCACGCGCGATGAACTTGGAGTTCGACTTCTTGGACTTGTAGACATTTTCTGCCATTATTGCCTCTGCTGCTGGTTGAGTCTCTGCGCCATCATCGAGCGACACCATGAGCGCTGTTCCTTCGCGAAAGCCTCGTTCTTCGGGTCGGCCTCGAAGGCCGCGATTATTTCCCGGGCGTTCGGGATGGTAGTCGGGAGAATCCCGCACAAGGACGATGTCGCGAACATGTACTGCTTCTGCTCGAAGGTGACGGGCTTGTCCTTCTCGTACACGATCGCGGGAGCCGGTTGCGGCATGTTCTCGCGGCGGTGGTTCGTGAGGGCCTCCTTGAGCACTCTCTGCGTAGGGATGTCAGCCATATCACGGGCGCGCCTGAACGCGTTGTGGACTTCTTCGATATTGTTGAATTGCAGCGCGTCCTGGAGTGATGCGGCGATGATTGCCACGTTCGTCGGGATGACGCGTCCCGCCTGCGCATACGAGAGCGCGAGCTGCTCGTGGATGGCGGTAACGATTTTGTTATCCATTTGACGCCCTCCCGAGAATCTGTGCGAGCTGCTTCTTGCTTTCCTCGTAGTTCCTTCGCGAAATATCGTCGGCGGTCAGGAACTTCTGCTTCGGTTCGCCTTCCTTGTCCTTGCGCCTGCCCCAGTTCAGCAGGGTGGCGTAGTGGCTCTTGTACCTTTTCCCGCTCGATGCCAGATAGGAGGATAATTCCTCGATGAGTGCGTTCGCACGGTCCGCACCCTCGGCCTGCACGAGTTTCTCGAACTCGGCGGTGGTCATCTTGACGTTGCTGAACTCGCCGTAGGCGTTCTTGGTGGGTTCGGTAGTCTTGGTGTCGGCAGATGTCGCGGATTCCAGGTTGCCAGCGTTGCCGCTGTCGGATTTGAACTCCACATCCTCGCGGGTAGGGGCATCTGCCGACAAGTTCTTTGCATCCTTTGCCGCCTTGATTTCTGCAAGGACGCGTTCATATTCTTCGCGCCCGTTCTGCGCGACAATCTCCGCGACAATCTCCTCTTCTGTCGGGGATTCGTTGTTGTCGCGTTTGTTGAGTATGCTTTTTGCTATGGATTTCCATCTACCGAGTTTGCCGTTCGCGGCAAAACCCTTGGAGAGTGCGATGCAGTACATCCCGAACGGCAGCGGGTTCCTCTTGCGACCGCCATAGATGAGCGTATCGCGGAACCTTGACGCCCAGTCCTGCGCGACCTTCGGCGATTCTGCCGCACGGTCGAGTTCCAGGACGAGTTCCTCGACATCTATGTAGATGGAGTTAATCACGCACGCCTTCCATCTTCTTGACGATCGAGGCGGCGACGTTAGACTGGTAAGCGAGCGCGAAGTTCGTTGTGGAATCGCCTGCGTTCAGAGCCTTCTCGGCTGCGGCGTTCAGTTCATCGCGCTTGTTTTTCGCTATGTTGAGGATGAACTCGCGTTCTTCCTTCGTGCAAGATATTGTTGCCATTTGGCCTCCGTTCTAAAACAGAAGCCGGCTTTACAATATCCGCATTATCGGCAACTGTTTTATAATAAAATACAATAAAAAATTATCTTTTGCAATAGTTTTTTCTATAAAATGTAGTAAAAAGAAGTTTACAAAATACACCTATTTGAGGGGGTTTACAAGGGGGCTTGTGAGGGGGCTTAAAGTACCCTTTGACAATAGAATAGAATTAAATAGAATTGAATTAAATGGAATAGAATAGAAGTAAAAGGAATAGAAGTAAAGGAAAGTAAAGTAAACTATGTTTGTGCGTGTGTATCGCGCGCGCGTGCGCGAGGATTTGGTCGCACCCATATAGACGCACCCCAAAAACGAAAAGAGCCCCCGGAAGGGGGCTCTCTGTGCAAGTGCGGGGCGGTCTAGTCCTTGTGCTCGTCCTCGCCTTCGTTCTTCGTCAGTTCCTCGAGCATCCGCTCGATTCGGTCGAGGCGTTGCCAGTTCGACGAGTTGTTCTCGAAAAACCGAAGGAGCGCGAAGAATACGTAGAGGGCTATGCCCCACACGACGATCGTGCCGATTAGTTCCCAGCTCATGCCCCCTCCTTGAGGTACGCCTCGATGAGTGCGCGCACGAGTGCGCTCTGGCTCGTCGCGATGTCCAGGTCGACACCCTCGGCGACCGCCTTCTTCATCGCCTTCTCGAGCTGCGCGCGGTCGAGGTTGAGGTTGATGCGTTCGAGTTTCTGCTTTCTTGCCATTTTTTGCCTCCTTTGTTACGATGCAATCCTTGCGGGGATCGCGGGAATAGTTTTCTTGCCCCTGCCTCCCCTCCACTGCCTGCCGTACACGTGGCCGTTCACGGCGAGCGTGTGGCCCTCCCAGCACGGCGACGCGTTGAACGCGCAGGCGAGCGCGTAGGACAGTTTCTGCGCCTGGTACTCGGTCCCGTAGAAGCGCACAGCGACGGGCGCGTTCGTGGTCTCGTCGAAGCAGCCGTAGATGGTCCAGTGCTGCCTCCCGCAGTAGGTGTTCTTGTAGTTCATGGGTTGCCTCCTTGTGGGTGGGTTTGTAGAGGTCTGCCGGGGCGCGGCTCCCGGCGAGCGCTTCAGACCTTATGCGTTGAAGTCGCTGTAATACGACTTGATTGCGTCGTATGCTTGGGTGCAGTAATCGTCAGCGTTCTCGTCGCCGTGGGCTTCTTCGGCGATTTTCATGTCGCGGAGAGCGCAGGCGATTGCTTCGTGCTGCTTATCGGTCATAGCTTCGTAATTCTCGATGTTGCAGCCGTTGGCCTCGTAGTCGATAACGGCGTCGATGAACTGCTGTTCGGTGTACTTAATCATTTTGACCTCGCTTTGTTTGGTTGATTGTTGTTTACGTCTATAATATACACAATTTGTGTATATTGCGCAATAGTTTTATTGTAAAATTTTAGTTTACAATTTACTTTATTATTGCATTTATGCGCATATTTGCATAAATTTAACCGTGTGAGGGGGTTCGCAGAATAGCGAGGGCGAACCCGAAATGTCAAAGAATCCACGTAAACGCACCCCTGCGCCCGTTTTGGCTCTCGGTGCTATAACTCCACCCGACGAAGAAAAGCCCGCAGAACGCACGGAAACCGCCTTAATGGACGTTCCCGCTGTCCCTGCCTCCCCTGCCGACATCATCCGCAACGAGTACGGCATCGCCGAAAACTGCACCAACGTGCCGCAAATCCTGCGCGCCATCCTATGCGAGATGGTGAGGAGGCGCGTATGACTTTGGGGAAGATTTCGCTGAATGTCGGGGAAAAGTCCGATTTTACCACGCAAAAACGTATAAAAAATACAAAAACGGCGGTTAAAACCGCAAAAAAGCCCATTTTGAGGGAAAAATGCGCGGCTGCGACCTCCCAAAAAACCTCACGAATAGCCAACCTGGGAGACAAGGCACATCGCTGGACGGCAGAAGAAGCCGTTGCTGCGGGTAAAAAGGGCGGTCAAACGTATGCCATCCGCAACGCCCTCCGAAAAGATTTTGAACGCTCCGCTGCCAAGGATGGCAGATTGTCAGCCATCTTCGACGAGGCGATGAAAACCCAAGACATCGACATGCTCACATTCGTGGAAAAGGCTGCAAAACTCGTCGGCGCGACTTTCGACCAGTCCGAAGAAGCCAAGCAGAAGATCGAACTCGCCGGAAAACTCGACAACAACCTGAACGTCCACATCGAGAAGGTATAAGTGGACGTCACGCTCAAGCTCCTACCCCATCAGCGCGCGCTGGTGGACTCCGTCGCCAACAAGTCGCTCCTCTTGTGCGGGCGTGGCGCGGGAAAGTCCTACATCCTCGCTGCGATAACCCTGCTCACGCTATTGCAGGGCAAGAACGTGATGGTTGGCGGTCAGCGCTACGACACGCTACACGACACGCTCTATGCCGAAATCAAGCGCATGGCTACCGACTGGGGCATCTACTCGTTCATCGAGTGGCGCGAGGCACCGATGCAGATGCGCTACAACGGCCACTTCGTCTACTTCGGGACATACGAGTCGGTGGACGCCTCGCGTGGCTACTCCAACATTTCCCTGTTGTTGCTCGACGAGATGTTCCTCGCCCCGTTGACGATCCTCTCCGTCTGGGGACCTTGCATGCGCGGCCCGGAAGTCGACAGGCCACGAATCATCGGGGCGACCACGCCGCGCGTCGACAGCGGATGGAACGTGCTCATGGCATCATCGGATTGCGACTGGGAAATCATACGCGCCACCACGCGCGACAACACATTCATCACCGACGAGCAATATGCGCTCATCTTATCGGGCATCACGACCGACGAGATGCGCCGTCAGGAGTTGGATGGCGAAATCCTCGTCGGCAACGGCGCGACGTCGCTCATCCGGCTCGACGAGTTCCCGCTTATCGCCGCGCCTACCCTTGACGATATTATCCTGGCGGGGCTCGACTGCGGCGAGGGCGTGGAACGTGACGCGACCGCGTTCTTCGCGCGACGCGGGAACACCGTGCTCGACATGTGGAAGCTGAACGGCATCGACCACGAGGAGACCGTCCGGCGCATACTCAACTTCCACAAGGCGCACCCGATCGGCAAGCTGAACATGGACATGGCGTTCAGCGACTACGAGTTCAACATCCTAAAGTACGAGATGCCCTGCGAGCAGATTCCGTTCGCACGCCACCCCAGCGAGGACAACCGCGCGAAGTTCGCGAACATCCGCGCAGAGATGATGTTCAACTTTGTGGCGCAGGTAAAGCGCGGACTGTGCGTCGAAGGCTTCGACCTCACGCCCGAACTGAAACGGCAGGCGTGCGCGCTCTCATGGCGCAAGGACAGGCAGGGACGCCTGCTCGTGACACCGAAGGACGACCTGCGCGTGCTGCTCAAGATGTCCACCGACATCCTGGACGCCGCAGGGCTTTCGTGCGTGGAGCTCTCCGCCATAGACGACCCGGCGATGTCGATGGACTCGGTCCAGGACGTGACCGCCGCCGAGCTCGCCGAAATCATGGAGGACGAATAGATGGTCGGATTCGCCTATAAAAACGCCGACGCCCTCGCCATGGCCGTCCGCCTCCGCATGGCACGCCGCTGCCCCGCCGACATCGACGACCTCCTCGGGCGCGTGGTCATGGACCTCGTATACATGGCGGCGCGCCTCATGGCATACAAGCCGAAATACTCGAGCGAGGGGCGCCTCGCCATCATCTTCGACATCGACAACCGCATGGACGCGGTCGTGCGCATCATGAACGCCATCGACCAGCACAAGGTCAAGACCAGCAACCCGAAGGCGATGGTCAACTACATGGTCTTTACGGCGCAGAACTCGTTCCGCAACGCCATCTACTTCGCCGAGAACCGCCAGCGCATCGGGAAGATGGTCAACTTGGACGACGTGACGGACAGGACGTTCAAGAAATTCGACCGTATTACAGCGGGTACGAGGATAAACAGCGACTCCGTCCTGTCGGCTCTTTCCGGGTGCGTGTCGAACCTTTACGGGGAAACGGAGCATGGCATACCAGGGAAAAAAGTTTTAGCAATACTCAACCAATAGGAGACAACATCATGGGAAGAAGGACAGACGAACTCCTCGCCGAACTGAAGGACGAGGAAGCCAAGGAACAGAAGGAGACACCAGCCGAAACCACGCCGGCGGAAACTGCTCCCGCCGAAACCGAGACGCCCCCGGTCGAAACGCCGGACGAACCGCCCGCCGAGCCGCCCAGGGAACCCGAGCAGCCCGAGACACCCCCGGAAGAACCCGAGACTCCCGCCGAGCCGCCCAAGGACAACCCGCCGAAAAAGAAGGAAATCCCGACCGACCCGCTCCAGCGCGCCACGTACTCGTTCAACCGACAGCTCGGAAAGCAGAAGGAGAAGTACGAGAAAGAAATCGCCGAGCGCGAGGAGGCCTTCAAGAAGATGCAGGCCGAATTCGACGAACTGAAGAAGCAGATCGCGCCAAAGGAACCGGCAAAGACCCGCGCCGACTTCAAGAACGACGACGAGTACATCGACTACCTCGTGCAGCAGCGCACAGCCAAGGAGCTCGACAAGTTCCGCGAGGAATCCGCCAAGGCCAAGAAGGCCGCCGACGACGAGGCCGCAAAGAAAGCTGCAGCGGACGAGGAAATCGAGCGCCAGCAGCAGGCGTGGATCGAGAACGTGAACAGCGCCTTCGGCAACGACGCGAAGCGCGTGCAGGGATTCCTCTCCAAGGCGACCCACGCGAACCGCAACGGGTTCGGGCAGATTCTCGACGCATGCCCCGCCGCAGCGGACTACCTGTTCAACAACCCGGCAGGCCCGAAGGTCATGGAAAAGCTCCTGGACGACAAGGACGCGTTCCTGCGCGTGTTCGGCAACGGCCACGCCTCGCAGCTCGACGTGTACTACTCGCTCCGCAAGATCGAGGAGTCGCTGAACGGGCAGGAGGCACAGCCGAACCCCGCGGCACCCGCGAAGAAGGCCATGCCGGCCATCGGACGCCCCGGAAGGCAGGCCGGAGGCGGAAGCGCCCCGGACATCTTCAGCGACGACGACGCCCTGCGGAGCTACATCCGCGGTCTGCGATGACCCTCTGCCCTTCTCACTTGTACTTGGCAAACGCAAGGGCGTAGAAGCCCTTGCCGCCGAAAGGGCGACGTAATTCCCTCCGACTGACGGCCTGCCGTGGACCTTGACTCGCGGCGTTTCCCGACTTGTAATGCACGTAACGGGGCGCGCGAAATCAACGAAACATCCACGACAACTGCGCCAAACAGCGCGGAGGGTAATTTTATGGCATTCGCCAACAACAAGAAAGTCAAGCTCATCGCCTCCATGGTCGATGACGACATGGCCTACATCAAGGGCTCCAAGTCCTACTTCAGCCAGGACGAAGTCAAGGGCAAGAAATTCGGCATGACCGTCTCCGGCTACCTCGCCGACCCCGGCACCGTACACGACGGCATCGTCGCCAACCCCGACTCCATCAGCGAAATCGAAATCACTGCTACCATGCAGAACAAGAACTCCTCCTGCGAACTCGACCTCTGGAACGAGTTCACCGACATCGATGACTTCGCCAAGGAAATCGCGGAACCGCGCGCCAAGAACCTCGCGCTCTCCGCACAGAAGGCCATCATGGACGCCAACATGATCCGTTCGTGCCAGGCCGTCGTCGCCACCTCCGCCGGCTTCGGTCTCCTGACCAAGTCCGCCAAGGCCCTCGACGAACTCGGCGTGGCTGGAAAGAAGCTCTCCTTCCAGTCCCCGAACATCATGGGCGACATCGCCGAAAGCGGACTCTCCCGCTTCATCCCGACCGAACAGATGAAGAAGATTTACGACGACGCCTACCTCGGCCAGTACGCCGGCGCCGCCCAGATCGAAATCGCCAACACCCCGGTCATCGACACGACCGACCAGGAAACGGCCCCGACCATCACCCTGACCGCCGTGACCGACTCGCTCGGCGCAAACATCGGCTGCGCCGCCATCAATGTGGCGACTTCTGCCAACAACTCCAAGAAGTTCATCAAGGGTGGCGCCTACAGCGTGAGCGGTCTCTACATCCGCAACGCTGCCGGACAGGAAACGAACCAGCCGTTTGTGGTCATCATCCAGGAATCCAAGGATGGCGGTTCCGGCGTGACGGTTTCCATCCCGGAAATCCGCATCGCCGCCGAAGGCGCCGGCTACAACAACGCGAACGCGTGGATGAGCCAGAGCGCCCTTAACTCCGCCATCACGGCCGGCTACCTGACCCTCACCCCGTTGCTGACCGGCGCCAAGCACTACGCCGTCGGCCAGTGCCGCACGGAATCGGCCCTCGGCTTCGACCAGTACCGCTTCGGCAACCTGCCGGGCAGCGAGAACTCCGATGTCGCCACCGCCGGCAACGTCACCATCAAGATGGGCGAATTCGGCGACGGAAAGAACGGCGTCAAGCTGGTCCGTCTCGACTTCCCGTTCGTCGCGAAGATTTTCGACGTGCGCGAATCCGTGACGACCTACCTCCTTCTCGACTAATTCTGCATGGGTGTCCTTCCAAGACCTCCTTTTGGATGACACGAGCGCTCGCCTAACCACGGCGGGCGCTTTTTCTTCAAACTTGTACTTGGCACACGGATATGAAAGTCAACGAACTAATACAGACCGCATGCGAGGACCTCGGACGTGTAGGCGACGGCGAGACCGTTTCCGGCGACTTGGCCGCATCGTGCGAAGGGCTCCTGAATAGGGCCATTACCGAGCTGAACCAGGACGGCTACATCGCCGTCACGAAGAGCGAGCACGACGTGACCGCTGCCGGGAAAATCTATTTCCGCAAGCTGGTCGTCGGCGAAGCGCAGGCTCCCAACGTCATCGACTCCGAGCCGCCAGACAGCGTGTCGGACGTGGCCCGCAAGGTTGGCATCCGCTGGATGCGCCTCCGCGGCATGGAGATTTCGGACATCCGCGCCGTGACTTCGGGAGGGCTCCCGCAGGCGTGGACGTACCAGACCACCACGGAACTCGCCCCGAACGGCACGGTTCGCCAGGTGGGCATCATCGACACGAACGGCACGGCCCCTACCGAAATGCGCGTTTTCGTGCGCGAGAAGATTCCGGCCTACCGCATCGGCGACACCATCTATTTGTCCGACCTTTACCGCAACCTCATCCTTTACGCCCTCGAGGTGCGCATCTGCAAGAAGTACAAGCTGTACTCCTACCTCGAACAGGCGCAGGCGGACTTGCTCGCTGCGAAGGACTACATCGACACGAACAAGCTGGCGAACGCGCCGGACGTGAGCGACGCATCGCTCTCCGGCTCCTACCTCGACAGCTACTACGACGGCCTCGGCGGCGTGGGGTACTAGATGGGGCAGGGTAAGGTAATTTCGGCCCTCATAGGCGCGTCCAACAAGGCGCGTTTCCCAGGAGTGCAGGGTTCCCAGCTCTCCGTGAACATGTTCTACGCCAAGAACGGCGCGGACGAGTTCATGGAATCCGTTCCCGGCATGAAGCTGAAGAAGCTGGTCTCGGACGGACGCAAGTGCAGGGGGGCCTATTGCTCCACCATCGGGCTCGACGCATACGGCTCCGACGAGGACCTTTTCGCCGTGTTCGGCTCGACCGTGTACCGCTTCCACGAGGACGGAACGGCCACTTCAATCGGGCGCGTGTCCACCAACAACAACTCGCAGATTAGGTTCGCCGAGACTGGCGGCCCCCGCGCCATGCTGTTGATCATGGACGGCGTAAACCTATGGTATTACGACCTGAAGGAAGGCGGCCAGATGGTGTCCGTACAACTGCCGGAACGCATTACCGCGGATGGCGGCATCATCAGCCCGACGCACGTGGCGGTGGTGGCCGGTTCCATCGTCGTTAACGACAGCCGCTCCGGATACGTCTACTACTCGCTCCCCTACCCTCTCGCGAACGACATGCGCACGATGTACGTGATGGACGGCGACAAGCCATCCTACATGCCGGACGGTGTCACTCCGCGCACGGCGCAGTTCCCGAGCAGGGAGCACGTGTTCGAGGACGACTACCACGTGCAGAAGTATTTCAACACGGAATCGAGCTCCGACAACATCAACGGCCTTTACGCTGTCGGCCCGACGCTCTATGTGTTCGGCCCAAAGACGGTCGAGATATGGCAGCGCGGCTCGGGCGAGTTCGAGGAATGGATTCGCACGAGCTACACCGCGCAGAACGGCTTCGGCCTGGAAGCGCCGGACAGCGTTGCGTCCTCGGGTTCATTGGTCTATTTCGTGTCCTCGGGCGCGCAGTACGGCAAGGCCGTGATGATGGCCTCCGGGACCACGTACAAGAAAATCAGCGACGACTGGCTCGACGAGAAATTGATGCGCGAGAAGGCGTCATCCGCCTTCGGGTTCTGTTACTCCGTTGGCGAGCATAACTTCTACGTGCTCCAGCTCCCCGGCATCGGTGAAACGTGGGTGTACGACACCCTCGACGGCGGCTGGCACCAGCGCACATCCCGCGACCCGAAAAGCGGCATCGAAGGACAGTGGCGCGCACGCTCCGTGCAATACTGGCACGAGAAGTTCTGGGCCTTTACCGTGGACGGGTGCTGGTGCGAGTTCGGCGGCTACTGGTCCGAGGACTACCCGGACGGGACGAGCCTCCCCATGGTTCGCCACCGGCAGACGGCGGTCATCGTCGACGACCTCCGTCCGTTCACGTTCGAGGAGCTTACGGTGGAGTGCAACGTGGGCTCGTGGGACGATTACGAGCTACAGCCGAAGCTGTTGCTCGAGGTGAGCAAGGACGGCGGCAACACGTTCGGCAACATCCGCTCCGCGTCCATGGGCCGCACGGGCAACTACTCGCAGCGTGTCCGCTTCATGAACCTGGGTTATTGCCGCCTGTGCGTGTTGCGCCTGACCTACTCGCACCCGACGGAGTTCGTCATATCGAAGGCGTCGGTTAGGGCAGAGGCGACGGCGGAGGAGATGTAGGACCATGCGTAACGCGATCATAACAGGCTCCTCGAAGACCTCCGACATCGTTGGGGTGCTCACGGGCGTGTGGAACGAGTACGACGAGCGCGGATGGCACATCGTAAAGACCCCGTTTTTCGTGTCGCTATCGGCAACTTTGCAGGCTGGCCCGCAGATTCTCCCGGTGACCCCGAGGAGGGCGGCGGTGCTCTCGTGGGCGAACGCGAACAGCAGCGGCGTCATCGTCATCAAGGCGATGGACAGGAATTTCGTATTGCCAGAGAACGCGGTGGTGGAAACCACTCTTTTCGGCACAGGAGAATAGAAGATGGAAATCAAGGACGCAAAAGACCTTAAAAAGAAGCTCGCGGAGTTCCGCGACGCTGTCGAGAACTACCTCGACAACATGGAAATGGACGAGGCCGACAGGAAGGCCGAAAAGGAAAAGGAGTAGACCATGGGCGTATTCGACATAGCCGGGAGGATTCTCGGCACAGACAATTCGGGCGCTGTGAACAAGGCGAACGCCACGATGGACGAAATCGGGACGCTTGCGACCACGAACAAGAACCAGAACCAGGCAATGCTCGACCAGTATCTCGCGCAGATGCAGGACCAGTTCGGCGGCGGCGCGCAGGCCTACGAGAACATCGTGCAGAACCTCGCGAAGGCCATCGGCGGCGCGGACTATTCCGGCTTCCAGTACGGCGGCAACGTGAACGGCTTCTTCGACCCTGCGGCACAGCAGAGGGCGAACGCCGCCATGGAGGCCATCGAGGGGTCTGCGGCATCCGGCGGCTCCCGCTTCAGTTCCAACTTCATCGACAAGGTTGCGGCGAAGCAGCAGGCCCTCGCGTCCGAGGAATGGTCCAAGTCCTACGACCGCATGATGCAGGATCGGGCCGCGCAGCTCGAACAGTGGCAGACGGGACAGCAGGCGCAGAACCAGAAGATTCAGAACCTCGGCTCCCTCGCGAACATCTACGGCATGGACCGCAACGCACTGAACGACGCTGTGAACAGCTACTACGCGAACAGCATCAACAACCGCAACGCGCACTTGCAGACGGTCTCCGACCTTGCTGCAGGCAAGGCGCAGAACTCTCTCGCGCAGACGAACGGCATCACGGACATCTTCGGCGGGGCCGCCACCATCGGCGCGGCTCTCTTGAAGTAGGGGGTATAACATGCCTTTATCCATCAACTTTAACTGGAGAGCCCCGAACGTGGACGTATCGTTCAGCGAACGCCAGCGCGACCGGCTGAACCAGGGGCTCATGCAGGCTGGGAACGCTATTTCCGGCCTGAAGGACTACCGCTTCCGCAAGGAAGAAACGGAACGCCGAAACGCCATCGAGGATGCGGACAGACAGCGCCGTGTCGCGGAGGAGGAACGGCAGAAGAAGCTGTACGGCGATGCCGCCGAGGCCATCCGCGGCAAGATGGCGCAGCGTGCGGCGCTCGTGCAGAAGCGCGATGCGCTGAAGGCTAAAATCGACGCACTGAAGGCTAGAATCGGAGCGTAAAACATGGCAAGCTGGTCCGACATCATGAAGATACTCCCGAGGGTTGCGCTGCAACTCTTGCCGGGAATCATGCTCGGCGGAGGCAACATCGCGCGCACCATCGAGGGGTCCGCTGCGAAAAAGGGCCTGAAGGGCGCAGCGATGACGTACCCCGGACTCACGCAGAACTTCAACTACCCCATCGTCCCGTATTTCTCGAATGAATCGTGGGCGAACAACAACGGCGTGCAGAGGGGTGTCGCGGAGAAGGCCGCGAAGGCGCAGAGCCTAGAAGAACACAACCGTGCGCTCATGGCCGGAGGCCCTGCGGCAGAACGCATGCTCGAGAGCTGGTGGCCCGGCGAGGACATAAAGCCGCGCCAGGACTTCACGCCGAGCAGTTCGGCGGTGCGCGGCGTGCGCATCCTACCGAACAACAAGATACAGATACAATTCCGCGACGGCGGAAAGTGGTACACGTACCGCGGTGGCTCGAATCCCCGCGAGGCGTCCGAAGCCGTCCACGCATTACTGACCGCCCCGAGCATCGGGCGTTCCCTCCCCCGCAACGGGAGGAACCGCCACGACTACCCAGGCGCCGAAGGAATCCCCGATTCTGAGGTCGGCTGGTGGGGCCGCAACCATTACGACCCGAACTGGTAAGGAGAACTTATGGCAGAGAACATGGTTTTTAATTGGGCGGGACAAGGCCCGCAGGCTGGCGGGGCTTCCGCGACGTATTACGGGGCAGCACCCGTGCAGACACCCGCCGCCGACCCGTTCGCGGCAGAACGCACCGAGCTCGCGCAGCTCGAGGCCGAACTGAAAAGCGTGGAAAACGAAATAGCGGCGTTCGACCAGGCGAACCCCGGAATCGACTCCGGCGACATCGAGGTCGCGGCGAAGATGATGGAGGCGGGCAACGCGTCGCCGTATCAGTCCATGGTGGGCATGGCACAGAGCCGTGCGCAGGGCATCGCGAGCGCCGCCAAGAACGCCGAGGACGCCATCCACAACGCCATCGACAATGCCGGCGGGTTCGTGGCCACGTTGAAGGCGAAGGACGACATGGCCCGCGAGGAGGCCCGCGCGCTCATGCGCGTGCAACTGAACAAGGCCGAGCGCATGTCGAAGGAATCGGGCGTCCCGCTGCCGGACGAATGGTTCGAGCTTGACGCCCTCGTCAAGGAAGGAAAGCCCGAAGGCAACGGCAACGGCTGGAACTACGACAACACCCGAGAATTCGCCAACGACATCCAGACGAAGGTCAACAACGGCGTCCTCCACGATTCCGACCTGGAAGAAGCGGAGAAGCACGCGCAGACCATCAACAACTCGGACATGGCGAAGGAAATCCGCGACATCATCAAGGCGAACAGGTACAAGACCGAGGAAGCGAAGGCGAAAGGCAAGGCCGCAAAAGCCGCCGCCGAGACGGATGCCGCCGCCATCAACGCGTTGAACGACAAGAACGAGCGCCTTATCCGCTGGAACAGCGCCTCCAAGAACTTGAAGACGTACTACACGATGGACAACGACGGAATCGTCAAGAAAAAGTAAGAGGTGGAAAATGGCAAAACCTAGCGATATTCTCACGAGCATGGCAATCGCCGACAAGGACGCGACGGACTCCGCACGTGTCGCTGGCTACCTCGACATGTTCAGGAACGCGCAGGGCCTGACGGGCGACCTCCGCGAGAAGGCCTTCATCGAGGGCTTCGGCGATTCCGTCCCCTACGAGTTCCGCGAAGCCGAGACGAAGGCCGAGCTCCCGACCATCGGGGCCATCCTCGACAAGCTGGAACTGAAGGACGACAAGAAGGAAATGAAGAACGGCAAGACGGCCCTCGACAAGTTCCTGTCCGGCATGACCGACCGCAAGAAGCGCGCGGATTTCAAGGACTCCATCGAGAAGGCATGGGGGCCGGAGGGCTGGAAATGGACGCAGAAGGCGTTCCAGGACGTAGCCACGGACAAGATGAACGAGGACATCAGGGCGGGCCGCATCATGGCTCTTTCGGGCGAAGCGGAAGGCCAGGGCATTCCGGAGAAGGTCGGCGGCATGGCGATGAAGTTCTTCACGCCGCGCCGCTACGAAGCCTTCGCCGAAGGTCGCGACCCGACCTGGAATGACAATCTCGGCGACATTGCCGAGACTGGAATGATGTCCGTCCCCGCTGGACAATATGCGCGCATTTTGGGCGCTGTCCCGAAGGCAGGGAAGATTCTCGCCGGAAATATGGCCGTCACCAACGTATTCGGTAACGCTGTCGCCCCGTTTGCGTCCGAGGTCATGGACGCGGCCATGCGCGGCGACGACGACCCGAACACCGAAAGACAGGATTTCAGTCTCGGGGACGCCCTCATGGGAATGGCGACGAACCTCGGCGTAAATTTCGGGCTTGCCAGGAGTGGCGGCGGCGCTGGCCGTGTAGCCACCGGGGAACTCGCCAGGAGTGGCGAGGGCGGAATCATGCGCAGGGTGCGCGAACAAATCGGGGATTTCGGCAAGACCCGCGCGGAACGCGGACTCGCAGCCCCGACATCGAAGGCAGGGTACATCATGCAGGCCGCCGAAATGGGCGCCCCTACCCTAATCGTGAACCGCTACGGCAAGGACAAGGACGCGGACTACGCCCTCAATGCGTTCGGCGCGGTGCTCGGAGCATTTAAAGCACCGAACGTGGCGCAGATGGTCAAGGACGTGCGCGAGAAGGAACACCAGGAACCGAAGGACCGCAAGACGAAGAAGCAGGTCGAGACGATCAAGGGAACGACCCTCGGGCTCACCCCGCGCGACGAGAAATACTTGCAGGCCGTAGCGGACGACCCCTCCATCGTGCAGTTCGGATTCGCCGAGAACCCGGACGACTTCAAGCTGTGGCTCCTCGAACGCGGTCACGACCTCCTGAAAGGAACTGGAGCGCACCGCCCGCTGTGGGAAATAGAACCTTAAACTTGTACTTGGCAAACGAAGATGAACGAGAATTTAAACAGATTCAAGAAGTTTTCGGCACGTTCCAAGGCGCGTTTCTCGAAACTTTACGAGAACATCAAGGAGGAAAAGGCCCTCCTTGCCGGCGACCAGTGGGACAAGGCCGACGACAAGTTCGTGTCCGCGAAGCGTAACCGCATCACGGTAAACGTACTGAACAACCAGGTCAACTCCGTCTCGAACCAGTACGCGGCATATCCGTATACTTGGTTCACTGGACAACAGGAACTTGACGAGAAAATCGACGATTTCTTCTCGTCCGACTCCAACCGCTTCGCGTCACAGGAAGCCCTCCTCGATACCGTGTCCTTCGGGCTCGGCGTTTTGGCGCTCGGCTCCGACACGGACGCCATGGGGAACAACGTCCCGGTCATCTACGCCGTGGACGACATCGAGCGCGTGGTGCTCGACCCGGACAGCGTGGAGCTCGACGGCTCCGACGCCATTGAAGGAGCCCTCATCGACTACCGCTCCCGCGAGTGGGTGCGCATACACATGGGCATGGAATACCTCCCCGCCGAGGACGCTCCGATGATAGTCGGGAACGCCTCGTGCTCGGAACTCGTCCCCATAGTCACGTATTACAAGCTCGATACCGACGGCTGCCACGTCTACACGTTCGTCAACGACAAGGAAATCAAGGCGACCGAAACCGACGAGGACGGGAACTCCTACGAAAAGGAACAGGTCATCCAGATCCACCGCATCCCGCTTTTCCCCGTATGGGGCGAGCGCACGTGGGATGGAGACAAGAAAACCTACACTGGCCTCGTCTCGAAGGCGAAGTACATTCAGCGCATCGTGAACTACGCGTTCACGCAGTTGTGCGAACGTCTCGCGCTGTCCCCGAAGCCGCAGTGGCAGGGCTACGCGGAATCTTTCAAGAATCTCGACAAATATTACAAGCAGGCCGGGAGCGGCAACAACACCATCATCCCAGCCAACCGCCTCGCTAACGACAAAAAGACCGTGCTCGACATACCGAAGCGCCTGGACAACACCGTGCAATTTACGGACGTTCAGGGCATCGTGCAGGGCGCGCTCGGCTTGATGTCCTCCATCACGGGCGTCGATTCCAAGGGCCTCGCGGACGCCGAGACCGACGTGACCGCGACCGCCGTGATGTACACGGCCAAGGTTTTCCAGAACAACGTGCGCCACTACTTCTCGCACCTCCGCACCTCATTCAAGGCATTGGGCGACACCATTATGGCCTTGTGGGGCTATGACGTCCCCGTTGACGTTACGCAGGGGCCGGAGAACTACATGGAACTCCAGGTGGCAAGGCAGGAGCTGAACCAGCTCATGCCGAACGTGGAACCGAACCAGAAGCGTGCCATCGTGAACGCCATCCTCCGCACGCACCCGGACAACGAGATTTTGGCACAGCTCTACGCCGACCTCAACAGCATGCCGGCCCCGACACCCATGGAGCAGCAGGCCATCGAGACGGCGCAGAAGATGAAGGAAGCCATAGAGCAGAAGGACCAGGAAATCCTCGCCCTCACGGCGCAGGTCCAGGCATACGAACGGAGCCGCAAGGACTTCGAGCAGGGCATCATGGCCGACTTCCTCAAGCAGCGCCAGGAGCACGAGTTCCGCATGGAGGAGAACGCGCAGAAGGCGATGCTCGAGCATGGCGCGGACGCCGTCAAGAGCGCGGCTGAAGCCGACAAGGCGCAGATGGACGTGGAACAAAAGGCCATCCAGCTCGAAACGCAGAAGATCAAGAGCGCGACCGAGATTATGCGCTCGGTGGGGGTATAAATGAAGATAGGATTCAACCCCGGCTCCATCGTGGACCTGAACGGCTCGCCGCTCGTCGGTCGCGTGACCGTATACGAGCACGACAGCGACATCGTGAAGGATGTCTACACCCTCGAAGGCGAGACATACACGCAGGCATCCAACCCGCAACTCCTGAACGTGGAAGGGCGCATGGACGATACGCTGTACTTCGACGCATCCATCGTGGACGTGAAGATTGAACGCTACATCGGCGAGTCCGGGCAGATGTCCGCGGAATCGCCGGACACGGATTTCGAGGACTTCGACGTGTTCAGCACGGGGTTCGTAGCCGACCTCGGGCAGGCCGGGGAAATCGTGGACACCATCGACGCGCTCCGCGACACCCCGGTATCTTCGGGAACGGTCAATGTCCGCGGATACTACTACGCGGGCGACTGCGGCTCCCGTCTCTACGTATGGGACGCTTCGTCGTCGGCCACCGAGGACGGCGGCTACGTGGTGGGCTCGAACCTCACGGCGTCGGGCCGTTGGATTCTCGCCTACGACGGCGAGACCATCCCCTGCACATGGTATGGTGTGCGACCGGGCAACACCACGAACATGAACGCGCTGTTGGCGTTCCCGGACATTGTGGGGACGAACAATATCAGGACGGCGCGCAAGGTGTACTTTGTCGCCGGACTCTACGACACGGCGTCCTTCACGGCCATCACGTCCAAAAGGTTGGTTTTCTCCTCTGGCGCAAAGTTCACGGGAGGCACGTTCCGCTGTTCCGGCGTTGATGTGGACGGGACAATCTCGGACTACATCGCGGACTTCCAGTTCAACAACGCGCAGTATACGGGCGGCAAGACCGCCAAGGCGCACAGCTCGTGGTTCCGCACGAAGAATGCGTTCTGGACATGCGGCGCTGGAGAGATGGTGTTCGACAAGACCGACTTCTTCGCCGACTCCACGGGGGTCGCCGACGAGTTCACGCCGGACATCGCAGCCGTGTTCGACAACCAGGACGGCCACGTGTTCACGAAGAAGCTGCGCGTCGGGAACGTGAACTTCATCTACGATTCCGACGAAGGCGTTGTAAAGGTGTGGGCCGGGATGAACCAAATCGCGACCCTTGGGGGCGCGAACGGCATCACCGCCGAGGAAATACACTCCGCGTTGATCGTGGCCGAGAAGGTGCAGTCCGAGGACGTGGAATACGACCGGCTCCGCATCAACACCACGGACAACGGCTACTACATCGAGAGCTCTACGGATGTCGAGGTCACGGGCATCCACGGCAAGTTGGGCGAACGCTTGATAATCCGCAACATGAAGGACGGGCAGATTGTGGTCACGTGCCTCCGCGACACGGGCTACAACCCCATGCCGTTCCACTTGCACTTCAACGTGAACGCGGGCAACTGCGTTGAGCTACTCTGCATCCAGCAATGGGAGTCTGTAGGCCCCACTTATCCGACGGGCCAGCTCTCCGGATGGGACCCGATTTGCGGGACGATTACAAGGCAGAAGACCACGGACGAATAAGGACATAGACTATGCTCGGATATTTGGTTGACCCACAGAAGCAATTCATCGGCAAGAGCGGCGTACCCATGGCGGCGGGCCATGTCGAGGTATTCCTCGTCGGCACGGACGACCACGCCGTTACGTACAAGAACTTCGACGGCAGTCTTAACGGAGCTGAAATCTCGCTCGACGCGAACGGTCGCGCGGTCATCATCGCTGACTCGTCGCATGCGTACCGCGTGGAGGTCTATTCCGCGGTCGGTGCTTTGGAGTGGACAGTGAGCCCCGCTCTTGTCGTGGGCGGCTCGTTCGTTGGACTCGATGGCAAGGCCGACAAAGTAAACGACGCTGTCGCGGGAGACGTTGCTGGACTAGATTCCGAAGGAAACCTTACCGATACTGGAATACCAGCCGAGGACGTGTACCAGTTCCCGTCTGGAGGAATCCCTAGAAACGACCTTTCCTCCGGCGTAAAGGATTCTCTCGACAAGGCGGATTCGTCCGTACAGCCTGACGATCTTGTTAAACTTGTGCGCGTTGACGCGGCGCAGTCTTTCAATGACACCGAGAAGGCGCAGGGGCGCTACAACATCGGCGCCGGAACGTATTCCAAACCTGAGAGCGGCATCCCCTATTCCGACATGACGTCGGCGGTTCAAGCATCACTTTTAAAAGCGGATTCTGCGTATCAGAAGCCTTCGGGCGGAATCCCGTCTAGTGACATGACAACCCAAGTGCAGAACGCATTGAGCCTCGCTTTGTCATCCATGCAGGGGCGTGAGGTTGACACGTATGACAACAATCCGAAAAGCAGGCATGTACTGCTTTTCACTGCGAATGTTGCTTCTGCCGCATACGCATCATGCGTAGTCAAGTTCGTAAACATTGCGGGTAACGGGAACAACGGTTCATCGGTATCAATCCTCGTTACATTAGTTGCCCGAGGAACAACTGACATCAACATTGATGCCCGTGTCATATCCAACAACAACTGGAATTTCGGCTCCAATTTTCCCGCAGTGATGTACTACTTGGATAACGTCAACAACACCTTAGAGGTTAGAATCTCTTTGATGGAATATGATGCCGATGTAGATTCCTTTTTGGCAACGCAAATGAACTACCTGCGCACTCACGTAATCCCGATGCCGAGCGCATCAAACGTTGTGTGGAACTTGACTGCACATAGCAGTGGTGGCAGGACTGGGCAGATAAACGTTGTTGCGGGATTGACGGGAGTTTATGGTACTTTGCCAAGAGTGGATGTAAACCTCTCCTCGGGTACGAACAACATCTACCTTGATCGCAACGCCTTGTACAGATTCAAATGCGCCTCGGGCTCGTCCATAATCAACCTTCTAAGCCACAACGCAACGCCATTGCATTGCCCTATACAGATTTTGAAGAACAACCAATGCGAGGTCTTGACTTTGAATTGGTATAACGATGCGGGGTACGGAGAATCTGCGCAGGTTAGCTTTGATTCAAGCATTACCAAGGGCTACCAAGGGGAAGTTGCATACTTTGATGTCAACATTTGGAAGGACGGCGCGAACGTAGTGCGGAGGTGGCTGGAATGAGTCTCGTCGTTCTTACACCGATTCCGTCCACGGCGTACATCCCGCCGCTTCCGGTATTCTTGCCGCGAGTGTTCGCGGCGGTGGAGCCGTTCCATAAGTGCCGCGAAGTAAACATCAACGCGAGCCGCGCGAGGTTGCAGGAGTATTTCCGCAAGAATCTGTACAGGGACTACGAGTTCGTGTTGCTCATGGATTCGGACGTGGAAATAGGACAAGCGGCGCTTGATGCGCTCCTGAAGGCATGGAGAAAAGGTACGGCTCCGTGCGTGAACACGAAGGGTGTGTTGCCAAAGGAAACGGGCCATGTGGTTGCGTCCTGCGCTCTCTTGAGCCGAGAGGACTACATGGAGGTGGATTTCATGAGGGACCCCTACGAGTGCCAATGTTTGAAATTGCCGAACCCGTTCTACGTGGAAGGCGTGGCAGGTACAGAGATCAAAGTTTAACAATCAACCGTGCCGATACTTGTACTTGGCACACGAAGAGGTAACAATTATGGCAGTATACAAGAAAGTTCCTGGTCACAAGACCGTCAACATCAGCACTCTCGAATTCGATACGACCCCGACGCCGGGCTCGCTCAACCCGGTCACGTCCGGAGGCGTGGCGGAGGTTACGGGCAAGACATCCTCCAACATCGCGCCGGACTACACCAAGACAACGTATCCGGCAAACTCCTACGTGATGCATGACGGCGTGCTCTACACGAACCCGAACGCAATCGGGACTGCCGAGGACTGGAATCCGGCCCACTGGGCGCAGACGACAGTCGCCGAAATGATGGCTAACGCGGGTGCAACCCAATGGACACATAAAACGCTCAGTTTATCCATAAATGGTGGAGCCACAGAACAAATAGACATCCAAGACCATGAAGTTGTGGATTTGACACTACGAAAAGGTACTGGTTCTGGTTTTGGTAATTTGAATATGCATCTTCATGGGGAATGTTATGTTATCGTAGATAAGGTAGGAGTGAAAGTGTACACGTACACTGATGATAGCAATACCTCGACAACCGATACTAACACAGGCTCACCTAACCTTAGCATATCAGATGATTTTGCAATGTCTCCAGTTGGTTCTGGTGCACCGGACGAGTACGACCCGACCGAGTTCAACACCATACCTGTTATCACAGACGCTCAATTGAACATTGATACACCGTCGCTGACCAATACGGGTGTTATGAAAGTGCTATTACACTTCTTGGGTGAAGGAACACTCATTATAACACCGCTTCCGTAGTAAGAAATGCGTGCTTTGCTTCTCACAAAATACTTCCAAAAGGAAACCGACTTTGACGAATGGGCCAAACACCACTTGTCCCTCGGGTTCTCGCACGTCCACGTCTTTGACAACGGCACTTCGTTCGACTTGGAAGCTGCCTGCAAGAAGTACGGGAACAGCGTGTCATACGAGAAAGTGGAAGGTCACGTCTGCCAGTACCCGCTTTACGAGAAGTACATCAAGAGGTGCGATGCCGAGTACGTAATGCCGATAGACGATGACGAATACCTGTCACTCGGGCCGTTCAAGACAATCGGAGAACTACTGGAGCACTTTGGCAAGCCGGACTGCTTCGGCATCCGTTGGAAGTACATGTTCCCGAAGCGGTTCAACAGGGTGCGCAATGTGCCGGTGCTTGGGTACTGCACTGAGAACGACACGACTGCTGCTAGGTTTTTCTTCGGCGACAACACGATAAAGTGCATCGTGAAGTGTTCCGAGTTTGTCCGCTACATGGATTCCGGCGAGAGCATGCGGCGTAACCACATTCCTGTAACGAAGACGGATGCAGGAGCACTTCTTTGGGATGGTCGGCGCACGACTTCGCAAAATGTGCGTGATTTGAAGGATGAACCGGTACGACTTCTGCACTGCCCATACAAGGGGTACGACGAGTACCTGAATACCCGTGGGAGTGACAGGTATGGTGTATCTAGAAAACAGGCAGTGATACGAAAGGGCAAGTTACGCTTTTTGAAATGGTTGGAGGCAAACTATGAGCGACAAACAGCCTAATCCTTGGATGGAGTTCCTCAAGCCCTTGGTGGTGGCATTGATAGCACTTGTCACCGCCGCCACGGCATATCTCCAAAGAGCCGACAGCTCCGCGATGGACTCCCGCATGACCGCACTCGAGGTGCAGGTGCAAGAGATACAGCCATGGAGGAGTAAAGTCGATGGACTCCTGTCCGACATACGCTCGGACGTGTCCTTCATCCGTGGCAAGATGGAGGCAGGCAAGTGAACGCGCTAGGACTTCTCGCCATCGTCGGCGCGTTTCTTTGGGTGGAATTTTCCAGGGGGTAGGATATGGCCGTGACAATCCGAAACGCGATGATAACACCCGCGCCCGCATGGGGAACGAGGAAGGACGGCTCGCACGTCCTCAACAACCAGTTCTTGCTCATAGTCCGCGCAGACGTGACCGCAGGTCTCGTCGAGCTCACGTTCACGTTCCGCGAGGGGTTCCGCTGCGACGGGCTCTCTGTCCCGTGGGCGTTCCGCTGGTTCCTGCCCTCCTGGGATTCCAGGAACGCGCTCTACAACGTGGCGGGGGCCGTCCACGACTGGCTCTACACCACGAAGGGCTACTCCGTGTTCAATCGCGAAGCGTGCGACGACATCTTCCGCGGGCTGCTCCGCGAGTCCGGCATCGGCAGGTTCAAGGCCGGATGCGCGGACAAGGCGGTCGAGTGGTTCGCGGGCGGCAAGAATCACTGGGGC
>JAEIGA010004018.1_pt1 | contig 22800 bp, 37 predicted proteins | sample 9270691 | NCBI WGS metagenome assembly JAEIGA01 (sample SAMN17057246, study PRJNA624740) | gut metagenome | biome: biome; isolation source: fecal sample | host: Bos grunniens | place: China: Xizang | collected 2019 | reverse complement strand
TGTTGTCGAAGTCTCTTCTCTTTGTCTCCTCAATCCATAGGAAATGGATTTTTATCGGCTTGGTGAATGTGGGAAGCGGTGCGAGATAATACGAGATTTCATCCTCAAGAGTTCTCTTGATTTTGTTTGCTCCGTACCTGTTGCCACGGCAAATGCGGATATAATCGTTAAGGCTCGGGAGTTTGATCGGGATTGTGATTTTGTATTCCTTCATCTATATCCCCTCGCGTAATCTATGAACTCTTCCTCGAGGCTCTTGCGTCTGTCCTGCTCGGGTTTTTCGGGTCGAAGCTCGGGGAACTTCTCTTGGAGTTTGCGACGACACCTTGTGACCGATTCCCAATTCGGGTAATTGCTCCCGATCAAGAAGGTTGAGAGTGAAATCTCGGTCGAGTAACCTTCCTCACGGAGTAGCCAATAATACAAAAGTTTGTCGTCTGCCCTCGTTGCCTCGTGGGTCAAGAGAATCGTGTGAACGATGTTCTCATAATTCGAAATCCTGCTCATGTGACCCCCTTTCTCAAGTGAACGGCAAATCTTCCGTCAAGTTGTCGGGAATGTTCACAAAGTCGTTTGCTTTGTTCTCTGCCTTGGGTGCGTCCGCCTTGCTCTCACAAAAGTCCGTTCCGTCGACCACGATTTCAACCGAAGGGAACTCGATTCCGTCCTTTGTCTTGGACTTTCCACTCTGTAAATGTCCCTCGATTCCGATTTTCGAACCCTTGTGGAAATACTTCGCGAGGAACTCGGCGGACTTGCCAAAGGCGACGATGTTGAAAAAGTCCGTCCCTGCGTCCTTGCCATTGCGATCGACGGCGACCGAGTTGTGATAATATGTTGTCCCGTTCGCCGATGTCTGCGCCTGCGCGTCTCTTGTGAGGCGTCCGATGATCTCAATTCGATTCATCCTTTTCTCCTTTCTCTAATGCGTCGTTGATTCGCTTCAAAAGCTCCGTCTTGAGTTTTCTGTAACTCTCATAAGTGAGACCGCCTCTCTCCTCGAGCCACGAGTTGAAAGCCTTTCCGCCTGCCTTCTTGTAGAGTCCCTCGAGTTCATTCTTCATGTTCTCGAGTTCCTGCTCCATAGCTTCGCTCTTGGAATGAACCTCAATCTTGTTGTCATCCTCGCAGGCAATCCCGAGAAGCATTAACGCCGTATACCTTCTCGCGTAGGTGATTGCGCTTCCGTATGCCTGCGCCTCGTTCTGCTTGTTACCCGAGGGAATGACCACTCTCGCACCTCTGACCCATTCGGTGACGTCTCCGTTCTTCCTCTCCGCCTCAATGAACTCGATCGGATTTCCCTTGGAGTCGAGGACGGGATTTCCTGCGCCGTCCGTGAGGATTGCGACCCTCATTGAAGGAAGCTCGACACCATTCAAGACGAGGTCTCCAAGCGACGTATATTTGTAGTTGTAGCCGTCCGATTTGTTGCCGATTAATTTCGGATTCTTTGCCATGCTGATTTCTCCTTTCATTTGCTTGAGAAGTAATGCGCCCCAACCTTTGCGAGCGGTGTCCCGAAATCGTGATAATCTCCACACCTAAACCAAAGCGGTTCGGGTTTCCAACCTTCTTCAAAGAGAGCGAGTGCCTCGAGTGCGTCCTCGTTCGGTGTCTTCCCGCGCCTGCTCCATGAGGAAGAGAACGCGTCCGACCGCCAAACGTCGCCATAAGAACCGCCGAAAGCCTTGCGCCTGCATTCCATGCAATACATGACCCAAAGCATTCCTGTGACCCCTTCGCCCTCTGCCTCTCTCATCGCCATATCTGCGAGATAGTAGGCGTCGTCTTCTGTGAGGGTGCGGAAAAAGTCTTCCTCGACGTAGACAGGGACTTCGATCTCGACGGGAACTTCGACGATTTTCTCCGTCTCGATGTAGACGTATTCGGTTTGAGGTTCGGGGATTGTGGTCTCCGTTTGCGTGTGGGCTTCGATTGTCCCGTAGATTGCAAGACCGAGAAGGATTCCAAAGAAAAAGGTGAAGATGATTTCAAGGTTGTGTTTCATTTGCTTCTCACTTTCAAAAAGTTTGTGAATTGTTCTTCCGATACCCTGCGAAGTTTGCCGATCTTGATGACCTCACCGCCCGAAGATTCAAACTCTTTTAACAACTTGTAGGCGGTCGTTTTCTTGACGCGATACAAACTCATTACGTCCGCAGGTGACAAAAACCTAATCATTCACTTGTGCCGTGACATCGACGGCAAAAAAAATCTCTTTAAAGTCTCTGTCGGTCACATCGGGAAAGATTTCTCTAAATTTCGCCATTTCCGTTTGAGTGAAGGGGTACGAGTTCCCGAGTTTGTTCTGCAAACTCTGCGGGGACATTCCCAACTCGTAGGCGACTTCGTAGACCTTTTTTCCGTGATTCCGCATGACTTCATAAAACTTGGCTCTGTCTGTCATTCTTTTCTCCTTTCGTCTTTAGATTGCGGGTGTCACTTCTCCCGCTATGTCAAATAGTAACTTGTGGCGTGACGTTTGTCAAATATATTTTATCCAATGTTTTTTGACAACATTAACTTTTGGCGATAAAATCGAGGCAGAAAGGCAGGTGAGAAAAATGACAGAACAAGAGAAAAAACAATATCTCGAGAGTTTCGGAAGCCGTGTCCGTGCATATCGTGAAAAGTTAGAAATGTCACAAAGGGAACTCGGAAGACGTGCGGGTTATGTGGACGGCGCGAACCCCGCGTCCTCAATCTCCAAGATTGAAAATGGTCAAATGGACATTCCACAAACCAAGGTCGCAGATTTGGCGAAAGCCCTTGGCGTCGAGCCTTATGACCTCATACTTTCCCCGCAGGTCGCGAGGCTTGTGAAGTATGCCGAGGCTTTTCAGAAGGGAGAATCCGATGTGGAAATATAAAGATTTGCTCCAAGAACGGGTTATTCTGCCCGAGACGGGGCTTTCGAAGGTTGTCTCGGTCAAGATTAAGGGGAACGGATTGAAAGCCGAACAAGAGGCATTTAAGAGGCTTCAAGATAAGATTGAGAAGATAACATTCAAGAGGCTTTTGCTCTCCGAAGCGGTCGGCTTGTATTTGAACGACATCGAAAGAAACCTCAAGCCTTCATCCGTCCGCAAAGCTCGGATTTCGCTTGGGTCAATTCTTGCGATCACGGGAGACGCATTCCTCGAGAACGTGACGGCGGGATTCATCCGAAAGAAGTTCCTTCAATCGGGCAGGGAAAACCGAACCCTCAACGGATATATGAAGATTTTCAAGACGTTTTGGCTTTGGTGCTATCGAAATGACCTCGTTCAATCGAGAGAATTATTCGATAAACTGTCCCCGTTCCAAGACACACCCAAGAAAGAGCGAATCCAAGACAAGTTTCTCGAGACCGATGAAATGAACCTGCTTCTTTCTTCAATGAACGAAAAAAGGTGGGAACTCCTCTCGAGGGCTTTGCTCCTGTCGGGCTTGCGTGTTGGGGAATTTATAGCCCTTGATGTCGTGGACGTTTGGGGAAAGTATATTCACGTCACAAAGACCTTTGACGCAAACAACAAAGTCATCACGTCCGCCAAGAGCTTTGACAGTAAACGGGACGTGTTCATTCAATCCGAACTCCGAGAGGTTCTTGACGAGATCGGGAACTATACGAAGTGGCAAGCCGACGTTTTCGGGTATTCCTCGGAGATATTCTTCCCCGATGTTGACGGCGGTCGGCTTCACTACGAAGCATATTTGAAATACCTGCGGGAAACGTCGCTCAAGGCTCTAAATCGCCCCATAACACCCCACACCCTGCGACACACCCATTGTTCTATGCTCGCGTCCGCAGGATTCCCCCTCGAGGAGATTTCCGCCCGTCTCGGTCATTCTGATTCAAGGATAACAAAAGAGATTTATCTCCATAGGATGAAGGAAGCGAAGGAACGGGCGAACCGTCAACTCGACGCGATTCACTTAATCGGATAAAAAAGGGAGAGGGGTTTTAACCTCTCTCCTTCTTTCTGTGGTCGATTAGTGGCTCGTCCCTGCTTATTATCCAAATGTTGCCGAACTTCTTCGCCGTTTGAAATGCTCCCCGTAAGGCTCTTTGTCTTGCTGTGTCGGGGTGAATGCCTTTGTTCTCCGCCCACTCCTTCAAGGTGATGTAGTTGTCCGCGTTCATGTCTCGCTCCTCTCGTAGATGATCTCGGTCTTTCCGTCGCTTGATAATCTTCCGTGACCGTTCCGCCCTATCTCCTGCTCCCTCTTGGTCGCTCCCTCGATGAACTTTCTCGCCGTCTTGGGGAGTTCGTTCTCCGTGACCGTTCGAACCCTCGTGATGTACTTTCCGTCGGTGTAGATGATGTCGAACCATGTCGATTTGTAGAACTGATATTCTCTGATAAATTTTATCATGTTTTACTCCTTTCGTGTAGTATTATTCCTCGTCATCCTTTGCCTTCTCGATCGCGTCCTCGAGGTTGACGATCACGTCGAAATACGCCTCGTCGGTCATCCCAACAGGAACGCCGAAATCCTTGACCTCTTCAAGCAATCCCTCGAGTTTCTCAATGAGTTCACTTCTTGTCATGTCTTTCTCCTTCCCGAGAGGGGTCAAGCCCCTCTCTCAACCTTGCACCTTGTGAGTGCCGTCTGCTTCTCGCCGTCGTATTCGTTGTGGTCTTTGATCGTGCCTGTGAGGTGAACCTTTTCCCCACTCTCGAACACGAGTCCCTTGCCCGTCTTCCAAACAAGCGCGTTGCCCTGCTCGTCGCGGAAAGTGTAAACGTACATTGTGTCGCGTCCGTAACCTCTGAAAGAAGGAACTTCGAACCATGCTCTCTTCTCGAGGATGACGCCAAGGTCTATCTTGTCCCCGACCTCTCCGATGTGCTTCGAGATTGCCTTCCTTGCTCTCTCCTCGGCTTCTGCCTGCTCCCTTGCTATCCGCTCGGCTTCTTCCTTGGCTTTGCGCTCCACCTCTCTCTGCGCCTCTTCCTCTGCGTATGCCTTCGCTCTTTCCTCTGCCTTCGCCCTGCGCCTTGCCTCGAGCTTCGCCTCGTATTCGGGGGTGTACTCTTTCCACTTGCCTTTGACCTTGCCCGCTCCGCCACACTTGAAGCAAATACCTTGGTCGACCCAAGAGGGGACGGGCTTTCCGTTACAAACTCCGATGAAGTAAATTCCCTTGCCGTTGCAACGGTCGCACTCGATCGCGCCTTCGTAATACTTCGTGCCGTTCCTGTCTATCTTGATTAACTCTGCCATGTTCTGCCCCTTTCTCGGGGGTCTTGCGACCCCCTGCCCTGTTGTTATCTGTTCTTGATCTCGAGGTATGCTCTCCAAAAGTAACCGCTTGTGAAAATCACGTTCCCGTCGATGTAGAGGGTGAAACAATGGCGAGACCTCATCTCGAGACCGCAATTTCCGTAAATCGAAAACCTTCTGCCCTGCGGGGTAACTCCCGAATATCTGCTCTCGAGAGTGATTCCGTCTTTCGCCCATTCCTTCTGCTCTTCTTCAAACTCGAGCTTCCACTTCTCTTCGATTGACTTGGCGTCGGCGAGCTTCTTCTCGAGTTCCTTCTCCTGCTCGTATGCTTCGTACTTCTTGACGAGTCTCTGCTCTGCTCTTTCAATCCTGTCCTTGAGGTCTTCGACGTCACGCTTTGCGCTTCTAATGTCGAAGTATGCTCCGTTCTTCTCGATGTCGGCTTTGCTCTTAATCGTGTAGTTCTCGTCGGTCTCGACCGTGGACATCCACTCTCTATACTCCGTGACGGTCATGTTCAGAACTCCGTACTTCTCGGCTTTGACGGTTGCCTTCTCGAGCTTCTTCTCTGCCCTTGCAAGCCTTGCCTCGAGTTTCTCGAGTTCCTTCGTTGCGGTGTTGAAACTGATCTCTGCTCTCTTCATGTTGAACTCCTTTCAAAGTGGGTGGGTTGTTATCTTGTCTACTATATTACTACGCTATCGTAGTAATGTAAACCCCCCAAATGAAATTTTTTTCAAAAAAGAAAAGAGGGGGATTTCTCCCCCTCGTCTCTTATTCGACGACCACGGTCTCGACACCTTCGGGCAGGTCATAGTCTGAAATAATCCCCGCGTCCTCTTCGTCGATCGTGAAGTGGTAGCCGTAGTCCTCAAGTCCCTTCGCCTGCTCCTTGTACGATTCGCGAACTAACATGGACAGGCGCACACCCGAGCGAGTCTCCCTCAACTCGATCTCGTATGCAAACGAGTAGGTGAGTTGATGACGCCATACTTCATAGAATGCGTCTCTCCACTCTTGAAGACCCCCGTCAAAGTCCTCGTATTTTGCGATGAACCTAAAAGCCCTCTCTCTTTCAATAACAAGTTTAAATTCTTTTGCCATGTTGACTTCTCCTTTCATGTGGCAATTATCGGGTACTCCTATATTATACTACGTTTTCGTAGTATTGTCAAATCGCACAAAAATAGACGTCACTCAAGTTTTTGCTCAAGTGACGCCTTCAACCTCTTGATTTATGCGGTTTTTAAGTGAGACACGAGGTCTCTTTATTTATTCCGTGTGAGTTCGCAGGAGTTCACATAGTCCGCATTTTCGGGACTTCGCAAATTATACCACTATTTGAGCGGGTGTGTCTTGCTCAACTTTTTGCTCAACTAAAAAAGACCCCAAGGCATAAAAGCCAAGGGGTCACAATGAGGGAAAATAGGGAAATTTATCGAAAGGGTCATAAACCCGAACGACCTTCTTTTTTGCCGAAATAGCAATAGTGCCAATAATAGAGGGGCAGATTGTCGCCGTATGCTTTCTCGAGATCGGGATAGCGGTCGCGGTACTTTGTGACGTTAAACTCCGCCGACGCCTGCCTCGCTTCGTTCATCCCGAAGGTTTGGAAATGAACCCACAAAGCGGAATGGTCGTCCCCGAACGCCTGCTTCAAGTCGGCGTAATTGTCCGAATAAAAATCGGGGTTGAAGACGGGTGCGAAGTCTGCTCCCCAAAGGTTGTAAACTTCGATTGAAGGGGAAGAATAATCACAATAGGAAATATCAACGTCGCAACGCCCTTTTATCCCGTCTACAACGCCCGAGGACGAATATTGCCACACTTGGTAAACTGTCGCATACTTGGGCGACGAACCATACCTTGCGACCCATTTGTCGAGGCTTGAAAGCCTGCTCATGTCGAGGCGGTCTTTGAATCCCGAAATATCCGAAGCATAGACGCCCGTTTTATATCCTGCGGATTTGACGACGTCGCAGAACGCGAGAACCGCGTCGGTGTTTCCGTTCTTGGTCGCCGATGTCGGAGCTTCGAGATCGGAATAACAGGGATAGTCAAAACTCTTCCCACTTATGAGCGAAAGAAAGTGTTGTGCGTCTGCCCTGCCTGCCTCGTAGGACGTGCAAGCCTTGCCGTTGAAGTAGTACGCCCCGACTTTTATCCCGTTTGCTCTCGCCCCTGCGTAGTTCTTCTCGAAATAGCGGTCTTTGTACCTTCCCGCGTCGCTTCCGCCTGCCTTGAGGATTGCGAAGACAATCCCCGAAGCCTTGACCTTTTTCCAATCAATTTCACCTTGCCAAGAAGAGACATCAATCCCGCGTAGTTCCATTTTCGACCCCCTTTTTATATTGAGCGGTGCTAATCATAAGAAGCGCGCCGAGGAAGGCGTCAATCGCCGTTATTGTTCCGACGATCTGCTCGCCATAGGGAAGCCCCCAAATCTGCGAGAGAGCGAAATATAACGCCCCAACCGCAGGGAGTACGACTTGCGCGATGTACTTCAAAACGTCATAAACTTTGTTTGTCATTTGTTCACCTCTTTCTCAAGGTCATCAATCCTATGGTTCGCCACTTTGATTTTTTCTTCCTGCAAAGCGGTCAACTCTTCGAGCTTGTACGTCCGTTCAATAACTTGATTGTGCTTGTCCTGCTTCTTTTCCAATTCAAGAAGTCTGTATTCAATCAACGCACGGGTTTTGGAGTTGTTCACCCCTTGAGTTATCAAACAAACAACGATAGCGACAACACCCGTGATAAAAGACGAGATTATTGTTTCCATGATTTTCCTTTACCTCGATTGGTTGTGGGGGATTAGTAACCGATAAGCAAAACTGTGTCTGTGATACTCGTGTTGGCAACCGCTGAATTGTCGGACATATTTCTGTATCGTATTCTTACGGAATTTCCGACAATGCCATCAACAGTTATTTTGTATTTTAATGCAAGAGTATTAGACAGATTACTTAAAGCCCATACAACATTAAATGCGGTGGTAGTGTTGATAAGAATAGTTCCTCCACTATCGGTTGTTCCGCTGAATGGAACGGCTTCATGCTTAAATTCTGCAAGTTCTTTTATCGCCCCTTCCACATCTGTTGACACAAGTGAAGTGCCTGTGTTGTCGAAGGGGATTTCGTCTGCGGTGGGCTTAACTGAATCGGCTATGTTTTGCAATCCGTCCTTCAGAACGTCTGCTATGTTCTTGGGTGTCAAATCTGTGGTATTAAAACTTTCATCTTTTGCTATCGGTGCATATTGTTCTGCCATAATTCACCTCTCAATTTCCGTCATCGTATACTTGGCATAGTTCGCCATTTATCACTTTGAATAGTGGTTCTGTTGCTCCGAACTCCCAAACACCGCTACCTTTGTATGTCAAAGTGCCGTAATATTCAACGTCCTCGGTGTCGGTTAAGGTTGCGTCAAACTTAAAGGTTGTCAGCCCGTTTTTTGACAAAACACCGTTCGGATAACTGTTTTTCCACTTCTGCGTGATGTTGTCATAGACAAGGGCTTGAAGGTTTGCGGGGGTTGAAATGGCTACATTTGACAATTCGTCGAGCCTTCCGCTGATACCGCCTTGATATGTTATTCCGTTGAGAAGAATTTTGCTCATAGGGTCGCTCCCATTGTTCCGTATATAGTTGGCATATTGTTTCTCCTTTAGTGGATTAGTAGAGGAAATACAGTATTGTGCAAGGTTGAGAGCCACTATAACTCGTGTTAGTTAAGCCAATAGTAACGTTCGTACCACTTGCTGTTACATAGGTTACTGACAATGAAGAATTGACACCACGCACAACGGCAAAAGCAAACGATGCAAGGCTTTTACCTTCTGTTGGTACAGTTACAACACCAACACCATTGGCAAAAGTAACCGTGGCAATATGAACACGAAGTTGTAATACAGTAGTGCCACCGTTTCCGTCATTGTATTTAACCTTGTTTGATAACTCAGTATCTACTTCCTTAATCGCTCCCTCAACGTTTGTTGATGAAAGAGAAGTTCCCGTATTATCAAAGTCAATCTCGTCTGCACTCGGCTTTACCGATGACGCAAGGTTCTGCAATTCCTGTGCCAATACATCTGCAACGTTTCGGCTCTGCACTTCCGTGGTGTTCAAACTCTCGTCAAGTGCGGGTGGTTTCATTATCTCAGCCATTGTTTTTCTCCTTAATTTCCGTCATCAAATATCACATAAGGAACACCGTTTATTACTGTGAAATACGAATCTATGCTCCCCGAATCTTTTACGAAATACGCTACTCCGTCCGATGTCTTGCTTGCGGGTAATGCGTCATACTGTGCCTGGGTTACCTCTTTGTATGACGTTATCTTCGCTATCTTGTCATCGGGGTCGAGGACAGAAACTCCGTTGACCTCTACGTCCATGACATCGCCACCGCCACCCCCGCCGAGGTTTGCGTCTATGATGTCCATATTTCCGTTATACGAAGCTCGAAAATCTTTGAACTCGTCACTCGCTTCGGGCTTCTCGAGATTGTAATTCGGTGTGAAAGTAGCCATGTTTTATCCTATTCTGTAAATGTACCCGTTCCAATTCGGGTTTTGTCCGTTTGCACAAACGAGCCACTTTTCATTCATAGCCACGGGACGATGAAGCGAAGTGCTTAAAACCGTCACATCGTTGAAGTCGGTATATAAAAGCCCGCACGTTGTCAGAACGCAAGCCTTGGTTCTGCCGATGTTGTATTGTGCGGAATACTGTGCCCCGTACTGATAGACCATTGAAAGTGTGTCCGTGAACTTGCCAAACGTTTTTATCGGCTTGGGTGGCTTTACCTTCGGAGCGGATAGTCCGTTGTAAACTCCGAATCTCCATGCTCCATGAATCCTTGTCGGGAGAATGACTTTTCCGTTTGCGGTCATTCCGTAGGGTGAAACATCATCGTTGTTGTCGAACTCTGTTGTACTCCAAATTGCCGTTCCACTCTTGTTAAATCCGTAACCCCTTGAGGTCTGAGAAAACCATTCCTTGCCATAAAATGCGAATATCGTGTCATTGTTCACAAAGCCACTCGCACCGACACCGCCAAGGTTTATTCTCGTATAACTCAAGTCATTCACATCAAAGGACATGACGGCGGGGTTCGTGTTGCTATATTGCAAAGAAACAATCCAAATTTTGTCCCCGATCAAAATGCAATCGACCGCTGAACTCATTGATAAATTTTCGCTTGTCGGGTTGAAAGCAATCAATGTGTCATCCGTAGGGTTGAAGAGGTATATGTCTTTATATCCTACAATCGCAAGCCCGTAGTTGTTGGGAACGTTGCTCGGTCTGCAAAGAACCAAGCCCGAATAATTGGGGATGATTGATTGTCCGACCTCTGTCCAAGTCTCGGTTTCCCACTTCTTGACCTGTCCGTTCCCTGCCGTCCAACAGTAATCACCCGTTTCGTCAAATATAGCCCAATCGACCCGAACAAAACTCTTTTCGGAACTCTCAACACCCACTCCAGAATCGGCTCTCTCGTCCTCGTAGCCCTTGCCAAAGACCGACAACTTTATATCATTTGCTCCTATCGTTGCACTCATACAATGTCACTCCATAACAAAGGGGAATCCGTAACGGTCATATACACCTTGACGATGTGGTTTCCTTCCCCGAGAACGTTCTGCGGGTTCGAACAATGGAAAACCCTCTCGCCTATCATTGACTTGCTCTCCGTCACGTTCATTTCAAGGTCTGTGTCATCGTCAACGGTCATCCGAATGTTGACCTCTGCCGTTGCACTTAAAACAGAATCCACCGTCAGAACCATTTCGATTTTCTGCCCGAAGGTCTTTTGATTGTATTCAATCTCGGCAATCTGAACCTCGCTCGAGCCAACTGTCACGGCTTCGGTGTTTGTTGTCGAGAGAATCCAAAAGTCTTTCCCGCCTACTTCCTGTCCGTTGTTGTAATCTGCCGAAAGTCCCGCTATCGTTTTTGAAAAGCGGTCTTGTGCCTGTGCAAGTCTTGGGTTATCTCCACTACAAACAACGTTCATCGTCCCGCCGATGTTGTAGGTGATTTCGGTAATCGCGCCAAAGTCAAAAGCCCCCGCTTGATTGTCGATGAAAGACAAGACGTCCGAGGGGTCATAGACGGGAACGAGAGGCATTTCGGAAGAATACGGGACATAATAAACCCCGTTCCATTCGTCAATTATCTCCTGCAAGGCGTCGAGGCGGTTCGATTGGTCGGAGAATTGCAAGAACGGATTGACGCCAAGATCGAGGACGATTCCATTCGAGTTCGTGTTGTCGACGTACTCCTGCAAGCCTTCCGCTTTATATGTCGCATATAAACCGTCGTAGGTTGTGCGGAAATCCGAAAGATTGGAACTAAAACGGAAAGACGCGGGAATCGTGTCGACGACGTTCATGCTATACGTCCCGATATATAGTTTGTTATCCCTGCCGATGTAGGCGAACCCGCCGAGGTATGCGCCGAGATAGCCGAGAACGTCTCTCCATGTCTGAACGTCGGAAGCAACGTCCGCGAAACCTGTCTGTCTTTTTCCGTTCGGTAACATCCCCATGTCGGCGGAAGTCATGCCAAGGGTGACCCCGCAGGTGCTACACATTTGCGAGAGCCACGAAAGGGGACTTTGAACGTTTGCATTGTTCGCAGGATTGAAGGGAACGTCGTCAAACTTTATCATGTCATCGAATGCGGTGATCGTGATTGTCGACGCACTCTGCAAGGCTTCCGTGATTGTATATGTTCCCATAGGGATGACGTCGGTCGCCCCGTCGATCGAGACGGACAAGGAAATCGTCACGCCGTAGAGTTCATATCTTGAGACGGACGGGAGATTGAGTTCAAGAGATAATTGCGAGGAATAGACCGAACCAATCTCAAGAGCTTCCCCCGAGATTGACCTCGTGATTGTCCCCGTGATTATGTCTTTATCTACGAAGGAAATCGGGGTCGAAGTATTGATCGTCCCGCTCCAATGAAAAAGACGAATATTTTTTTTGATTAGTGTGTCAAATGTCGCGGTTGTTGGGTACATTCTGCCCCCTTAAAACTCGATTAAATCAAATGTGAGTTCCCAAAGTCCGATCGTCCCGCTCGTTCTGTCCGAGTTCTGCACGAGTGCGGAAATAAAATTCCTAATCCTCATATATCTCGTCGCATAGGCATTCGTGACGGGGTCATATATCTTCACGGTGAGAGCGCTTGTCGCATTCGCCCAACCCTTGAAAGTAGCAAGCCAAGTGGACGAGACATCAAAAGTCGCGTTTACGCTTAACTTGTCTACTCTCAAGACGTCGGAGACGTCCGTCCCTGCTTCTGTCGTGTTCACATTCTCCACGACCTCGGAAGTCTCGTTCCATGCGATAGGGACGGGGATTGGGGTTGAGTTTATAAGTATTGGGAATGAGTTATAATTGCTCATTTTCCTCTCCTCAAATTCATCATTTGTTGAGCCGTCAAAATGACCGACCCGAGGGAATTGTTGTCAATAGAAACGTTTATGACGGTGTCCCCGCCATTTCCGAGAGCCTGCGTCATTCCGCTCGCGATCATGTCCTGCAAGTTTGAAAGAGGGAGAACCGCTTCCGCGCCTGCTTCGCCACCGCCAAGGAATCGACCGCCCTGCATTCCGAAGATTGTCGGGCTTGTGAGGATTCCGCCTTCCTTGTACCAATCAATATTGAATTTCGGGAGTGAACCCTGCCCGCCTATTCCGTAGGGAGCAACGCCACCCGTGACGGTGAAGTGAGGGAGTTTGATGTCAAAGCCCTCTTGGAACAACTGTCCGAGGCTATCCCAAACGCCCTTGATTTTGTCCCAAATCTCTTGAAACGTATTGAAAACGCCGTCCTTCCACTCGGTGAACGTGTTCTTGACGTTTGTCCATGCGTCGGAGACCGATGTCTTGACTTCGTTCCATGTGTCGACGGTTTTGGTCTTTATCTCGTCCCAATTCGACGCAATCGTTGCGACCGCTCCTGCGGTTGCTCCCTGCGCTTCTGTCGACATTGAATCCCAAATCTCTTCGACACCCTCTTTCATGTTGTTGAGGTTCGTCTTTGCGTCCTCACCCATTAAACGAAACGCGCCTTTGTAGACCTCAAGGGCTTCGTTTAATGAGTTGAAATCGAACATTTCGTCGAAGAATCCGCCGTCTCCGAACCATGTAAAATTCCGATACCATTCGGCGTCCTCTGAACCTAACGTCTCGAGAATCGGAGCGATGACGTAGTTGTCGAGAACCTTTCCGATCGCACCGCCTGCGAATGCCGACGCAAGACCCGCAATCAATGCCGTGCCGATAGAGACGCCCGCCGTTGTTCCTGCGGTCGCTCCTGCCGTTCCTACGGTTGAAGTCCCGAGGAGTGAGGAAATCTTCGCACCGATTCCAAGGGATGAAATTTTTCCACCCACTTTTCCGAGAACCGAAATTCCTGCGCCTATTCCCGAGATTGCCCGTCCCGTAGTGGAAAGGGCAGGGGCGAGGAGTGCGAGCTTGCCGAGGTTCTCAATGAGCGCTCTTTGCTCCTCGGGTGACATCGCTTCCCAGGATTCGCGGAGAGAATCGAGAATCGGCTTCAAGTCTTTCAGAACGTCCACAAGAACGGGGATGATCTCTTCTCCGATCTCTGCGCCGAGAATCTTCAACTCGTTCATTGTGGTGGTGAACTCGTCAATCGGGTCGAGGGTTGCGTCGAAGGTGTTTGCAACGCTTCCCCTAAAATCAGACATCGAGCCTTGAATATTTACAAACGAGAGATTGCCCTCTTTTAATGCGTTGTATATCTGCGCATAAGCCTTCGAGCCGAAAAGGTCTTTCGCGGTCTCGAGCTTCTCAAATTCCGAAACGCCTGCGGATTCAACGAGGAACTCATATTCTTTGAGGGCTTCGGAAAGGGTCTTCCCTTCTTCCGTTGCCTTCGCCATAGCGGTTCGCATAGCGGTGACGCCTGCGCTCGCGTCAATGCCGTTTTTCTCCATATTGCCGAGCAAAACGGCGGTCTGTCCTGCGTCGAGATTGAACTCCTTGAAAAATAATGCGTTGTCCTGCATTAAGTTCGACAACGTCTCGACATTAACGCCCGTACTCTGCCCGACACCGTTCAAGAGGTTCAAGACCTCGACGGTGCGGTTCGCGTCCAAATTCCACGCCTTCATCATCGAAGAAACGGAATCAATCGAAGAAGTGACGTTCGTTCCGTTGAGTTCGGAGAACTTGATGAACGATGTCGAAAGGGTCTCGAGAACGTCTCCCGTGACATCGAATCTCGTGTTTACTTCACCGACCGCAGAAGCGACCGTCTTGAAGTCTGTCGGGATTGTGGTTGCGATCGAGTTGACGATCGTCTCGAACTCCTCGAGGTTCTCTCCCGACGCGCCCGTCATCTTGATGATGTCGTCCATAGCGTCGTCAAGTTCCTGCCACGATTTGACCGAAGCCGTGCCGAGAGCGGTGATTCCTGCCGTGACAGGCATTAAGGAATCGCCAAGGCTCGAAATCTTGTCCCCTACGCTTGAGACCCTGCTCCCGAGGGTTTCAATGTGTTCGGACACCCTGCCGAGCATAGCCTCGGAAGCGGTCGGGACGTTCGCAAGCTCTTTTTGAAGGTTCTTGAGTTCGTTCTCGGTCTCGATGATCTCTCTTTGCCATGCGTCGTACTGTTCGGCGGTGACCGTTCCGTTCTTCAAGCCCTTCTCCATTTCATCGGAGACGGATTTCAGTTGAGAGAGCTTGTCCTTCGTCTGCCCGATCTCTTTCCCGAGTAGTTCCATTTTCTGCCCGAGAAGGGTCACATTGTGAGGGTCGAGCTTGAGGAGTTTCTCAACGTCCTTGAGTTGGGTCTGTGTGGACTTGATGTCCTTGTTTACACCCTTTAACGCCTGCGAAAGTCCTTTTGTTTCGCCGTCAATCTCGATTGTGATTCCTTTTATCCTGTCCGCCATGTTCTCACCTTAAAATCTGTCGAAATCGTCCTGCGTGGGTTTAATGTTCCATTCTGCGTGGTCGTTCGACATTTCTGCGAATATGTCATTCACAAGCCCAATCTCGAGCTTGTCGAGGTCGTCTATTGATAGCCCGACTTGTAGACATCGAAGCATAAACAACGCCGTTGTCATTGGTCTATCGGTCGGGCGACTTGGTTTTTTGGTTCGACGGTCTGTTCCGTGTTCAACCGCCACAAATCCATAATTTGCGGGAAAATATGATAAATGGAAAAGGTCTCGAACTGATCGAGCCACTTTCGCATTTCTTCTTCGATGTTTTCACGATTGATTGTTCGCTCCTCTGCCTGCATATTGAGACAAAAGGCGATATTTTCGAAAGATTCGAGGCACTCGATCGGCATATCATCCGCCGAAGTCATGCCCGAGATAATAGATTGAATGTCGGTGAAAATATCACGCCCGAAGGCTTGGCGGTAAACTCGAGGAGTTCCCGCCGTTGCCTTGAAGCGGAGTTCTTTGTCATCGACCAAGATGATTTTTTCCATGTTTTTCCCTCATTGAAAAAAATTAGGTGAACTGATAGACGGCGGAGAACCAACCCGCGTATTCGGTGTCGCCCTCGTTGCACTTTGCTTTGACGATTCTCATTCCGTTCGCGTCGATAGGAAGAGGGGAAGCGGTGATGTTGAGGGTCTCGGTCTGAGGCTCTTTGCTCTCTGTGATCGTTGCCGAACCGACGGAAGGACGGGAACAAGTCACATCATAAATTACATGACGGGTCTTGTTTGCGTCTCCACTGAACTCGAAGAGGAGTGCGAACCTGTTAGGCTCGACTTCTGCGTCCTCAAAGAGAACGTCGTTGTCATCCTCTACGAAGCCGAGAACGTCTATCTTGAATGCGTCGGGAATCTTTGCAAGCTCGAGGCTTCCCGAATAGCCTGCGTTTGCGGTGACGTTGTAATACTTGGTGTCATCCGCGAAGAAGTTTGTCTCGTCGCCCTGTGCGTCAAGGGAAAGATTGACCGCTCCCTTGATTGCGACGGGTGTCCCGTAGGTGATAACGCCTGCGGTCTCCGTCAACACGGCATAGTAGACATTTTTAAGACCAAACTTTACCTTGTTTGAATCTGCCATTTTAAAATCTCCTTTATGCGTCCATAGTGATTGAATAGGTGATGATGTACATTTTCTCGTCCGTTGCGTAGGATTCGTCCCAAGTGTAGACACACCCGAGGGATTTGATGACACCGCGAACGGTGTCCTCTGTGTCGGGGTCTTTCGTCTTGGTGAACAAAACGAGGTTTATGTTCATCGTGTCGAAATAGTTCTCATCATCGGCGGGATTACCCTCTCCGCCTGTCACGAATCCCGTGACGTAGGGAAGCGCGGGGCTTGAGGCGTCGGTCGGAAAAACGTTGTAGGCGTAGGGTATTTTCGCCGAATCAAATGCGGTTTTGATTGCTTTCAATTCTTTCGTCATAGTCTTATCTTCCCGAGTTCCTCTTTAAATACTTTTTCGAATTTTGCTTCCGCGTTCTTTTGGGCGGGTGCGATGTGGGGTTGTGCCGTCGATTTTCCATAAGAGCCGTATTTATTGGCGATTCGGTGCGACTTCTCGAGAAGGTGGGTCAAACGGTACTTTGTCGCGTTATACACGACGAGTTCTGTTCGGTATGATTTACCTCTCTTGATCTCTTTCTCTTTAAATGTCCAACCTTTCCGATAGTCTCCCGTGTAACCTTCGGGCGAAGTGTTGTGGAGTTCGTTCTCCGCACTCTGTCCCGCCTCTTCCGAAGCAATCGCAAGACAACCGTCAACACCCTTTGCAAAATCCTCAAGGGTGAGGTCTATCGTGTCGAGAAACTTATCAATCGAGATTTGTCCGATCTTGCTCATTCAAAGCCCGCTTTCTTTTCGAGATAGAGTTCAACCTGCTCGTCGTCTCTTTCGTAGGTGCGATAAATGCCGTAGGTCTGCCCGTTATACACGCACTCGTTTTCGCCTTCATAGTCACCCATGAAGACGGTCGCGACATAGGCAGGGACAAGCCCTTGACGCCCTGTTTGTGAGTAGGAAACCCACTCCGCACGAGATATTGACGTTATGGTCGCAAAAACGGTCTTGCTCTGCATTGTGTAAATGCTCTGTCCCATTTCGTCGGTCGTGTATGTCTTTTTCTGTAAATCTATTGTTACGGATTTATTCATCGCCCGTTACCATGCTAAAGTCCGAAAAATCGGACGAGGTTGAGAGTTGCGCTTTCTGCTCGTCATACGACTTTTTGAGTATTTCCCAATTCGCAGGATTAGGCGTCCCGAAATTCATCTTGCAATAGGTTTTAATTGCGGTGTTGACGACCTTGTTGTCTTCGGGGACGATAACCCCTGCGATTCCAAGGTCTATCTTTGCCGATTCAATCAAATCGCTTATTTCGGCGTCGTATGCCTGCGTAGTAACTCGCAAAGCCATTTTTACATCGTCAATTAGTGCCATACGGATTCAACCTTTCTTCTTGGTTGTCTTTCTCTTGGTTGTCTTTTTGGTCACAACTTCGACCGTCTCGGTCGGCTCGTCTGCCTCTGCAATCTCCGCAGGTGCTTCAACCTTTACGGGCTTAACACTTTCTTTGATTGCTTCGTGGTACGACTTTAAAGCCTTAACCTCGACGACGTCCCCGACTTTATGCAAGCCGAGGTCGTCGAAGTATGCAACCTTAACGGTCGCCTTCATGGTTTAAACCTCTTTGTTGAGCTTAACGAACGCCTTGGGTGCAACGACGCCAAGTGCGACATACTCGCGACCGATGATCTTGACGAGGTCATACTCTGCGAGAGAGGTGTCGTCAAACTTGAACTTGATCTCGTCTCCATTGGGGAAGTTTGCGAGAGCGCCCTGCTCGAGATCGCCTACGATCGCGAAGGTGTCGCCGTCGCCTGCCTCTGCGAAGCTCTTGAGTGCGTCGGTGTATACGACGTCAAGTCCCTCGAAGGGGTCAACATTGAAAGAACCTGCATACTGAACCGCCTTGAATGCGCTCCAAGTAGCCTTGTTGATGATGACGACGGGATTGCTTGCCTCGTCGGAAAGGTTGCCGAGTGCCTCTGCGATAGTTCCGATTGTGATTGCGGAAACGTCAATCGCGGTCACGGAAACCTGTGTTGAAGAAGAAGTGGTGGGAGCGGAAACGATGAGGTCAACGAGTGAATTGCCTGCCTTCTTTGCGATCTGATAAGTGAGTTCGTCATAGATGTAGCGAAGGAAAGCCTCTCCTCTCATGTCCATGACTTCATCAGAAACGGAAATCCACTTCTTGATTGAAGCAGGAACGAGGGTCACAACGCCAAGGGTGAGGTCTTCCTCGGTAACCGCTCCGTCGCCTTCGGTGTGAACAACGGCGGGGTCTGCTGAAATCTCAAATCCAACCTTGAGATTGCCCTTGAGGTATGACTTGCGAACGCGGGACATAATGCCGTCACGATTCCAAGCGGTCTTGACGATGTCATAGACAAGCTCGGGAACGGGGACAGAACCTTCGACGTTCTCGGTGAGAAGTGACCTGCACTCGGTGTCCTTCTCGCTCTTGATGTATTCTGCAAATGCGTTGATGTACTCTGCGGAGTTTCTGATCTCAATATTCTCCATTTTTGATTCTTCCTTTCTCTCTTCGATGATTGTTGCGGTCACGTCTGTTGCGACCTTGTCTGCGAGGGCTTTTCTCTGCTCCTCTGCCTGCACGAGCGCGGTTCTTCTCTCTTCGATCGCGTCGACCTCTGCGGAAAGGGCTTCAAGGTCTGCGCCCTCTGCGTTCATTTCGACCTTAATCTCGGAGATTCTCTTCTCGCACTCTTCGGCGGTGTAGTTCTTAATCTCTTCCATTTTCGTTCTCCATTAACTTTATTTTGAGTTTCAAGAGTTCCAAAGCCCTCGCTCTCTGCTCGCTTTCAAGTCTCTCCGCCTTCTCTGCTTCAATCACTCCGTTGAAGTAGTCGCGAGTTTTGACGTCTAATTCCGTGGTGGGGTTCGCAGGGAACGAGACGGGGCTAACATCAAACACCTTCGCAATCTTCTTGATTGTGCGGGTGTGAGATTTCCTGTCGTATTCGTCCTCTTTGACGGTGAAGGCGAAACTCTGCTTTGGATAGTTGCCCGCGGAAATATCCTCGAACAACCCTCTCGCCTTGGCGGTCTTTGAAAGGTCTGCCTCGTCAAAAAGTCCGTGGTCATCAAATCCGACCTTGAGAGTGCCTGCGGATGACCTCGCATAAACTGTCCCCTCGTGATCTACACGGAAGACAACGTCCGAAAGGTCTGCCTCATCAAAGGCGGTCGGCTCGATAACCTCTTTATAGTCAATGCCGTCCTCGTCGGTGAAAAGGACATAGGGTTCGAAGGTCGAGGCGTAGCCCTTCACGATGTAGGACGGGTCGCCTGCGTCGTTCCTTGTCTCGACTTCAAGATTTAATGTTCTGTATTCTCTGTCATTCTTCATCGGTTGAATCTCCTATCTCTTCGACTTTTGTTCCTGTCGAGGTGTCATAATATTCGCCCCTTAAAATGTGACGGTCGCCACCTTCGACGGGCGGGAGTTGCCAAATCTCACGAACCTCGTTTATTGACAAGACGCCACGGTCTGCAAGGTCTCTCGAGACCGCGAGCTTGTCCGAGTTGTTCATGTATTGAATGCGGTTCGATGTGAAATACACGCCCGAACCGAATGCAACTTCTCGGGGAGTAAAGAGCATAAATGTGAGGACTTCGGAAAGTTGAATCGCAAACGGCTCGATCGCGCCCTCGTAGAATGCGAGGAACTCGTCACCATGCGCCTTGTTCTGAATGATGTCCTCATTTACGCCGAAATAGTCATAAACGTTTTTCTCAATGAGTTTGAGTTGCTCGGTGTCGACCGCGAACGCCTGCGACGTTATCTGCTTAATATCTTCATAAGTGTTCGGGAAGAGGAGCAATCCACCGCCGTTCTTGGCTTGGAAATTCTCGGCGTCGAATCTCTGTCTCTCAAGGGCGAGGTCTTCGCTCTTGGAGAAGTTCTTCAAGCGAGCCATGAAGCGGTATGAGTTCGCGTTCTTGGCATATTCCTCGATTCCCTGCCTCTGTATGCTTATGAGTTGCATTGTCTCGTCGAGAACGTTGTTCGAATCCCCGAAAAACTCCGACTTGTACTGATAGCGGGTGAGGATTCCGATGTCGGAAAGCCTTTCCGCGGTCTTCTCATTTTCCGAGAGGGTAAAGCGCACCCAAAGACCCCATTTTTCATCACGCACAAGTGAGAAGGAAACGGGGCGGAGCGGATAAATCCCGATCACCTGCCCGAACTTATCACGAAGCGGGATGATGAACGCGGTGTTCTGCACGTTCAAGATCGTCGCGGTTCTGTAAAGGAATTGTGACCAAGTCTGAAAAGAGTTCGGTCTCTTCTTGAGATTGGTCAAAAGTTCCGACTTCGTTCCACCTTCAATCGTGATCGCGAGTTTCGAGGCGTGTCTTGCTATCGCGTCAACCGCAGAACGGACGAATTGGCTTTCGTATATCTCACCGCGCCAAGTCCTAAAGGCGGGGACGTAGCCGTCGAGAAGCTCGAAAGTTGTTTTCGCGTAGGTGATTTCCTTTTGTGCCTCTGCTTTTTTCGGGAAAAATATTTCTTTCAGACCCATTTATTTGTTCTCCAACTGTGAACCTAATTCGCCATACCATTTTTGACGGACACACAACGCGTCAAGAAGTGAAGCGCACCCGTCAATATGACATTTTGAATCGAGTTTTATCATCTTGACCTTGTTGCTCTCGGTGTCAATCTTGAGAGCGGTGTCAAGTAGGTGCATTTTTAGAATGCTATTTGAAGCATATTTGACCCGTCCGTCCTTCATTAGTCCTTCCATTTCCTTGATGACGGGTGACAAATTATAGCCTTGGTAGACGTCGTCCATTTGGAATCCATACGCCTTCATATCCTGCACGAGATATTGTGCCGTGTAGCGGTCATAACCGACCATTAACGGCAGGATTTCCAAGTCCTCGACTAAATGCTTGAACCAATTAAAACAATCGTTATAATCGACGAAGTTCTCACCCGAGGGAGACAAAAGCCCTTGTTGTATATAGAGCTTGTAGGGGACGCCGTCTCTTGCCTGCGCTTCGTCTATCTTCTCCGCAGGTAACCAAAAATGCGAAAAGACATGGATGACGCCGTTCTTTTCGATTGCTACGCAAGCCGACGTTAAATCCACGCTTTGAGATAAGTCGATTCCGCCCACGCAATAGGAATGTGCAAAGTCTTTTATGTCGAGATTTGCCTCGCACTTCTCGACCGTGTCCATTGAGAGCCAAGCCTGCGACGAGTTCTGTCTGATGTTGCAATACTTCGTTAAAAACTCCGCTTTCTTGGAGAGTGACCCTTCCGCGACGGCGATCTCCTCGAGGAGATAATCGACCGTGACCGAAACGTTGAGATTTGGGTTCGACTTCTGCAATTCGTTGATGTCGTTCCACTTCTCGGGGTCGTCTATCATGTACAGAAGGGGCAAGAGCCTCGTTTCCTTGGAATCTCCAAGAAGAACGCGGGTTGACCTCTTCATAAGTTCGTCGTATATGCCCTCGCTTTCATATCCCGACGTAGAGATTGAGAAAATGAGGGGTTGCTTTCTCGCTCCAAGAGCCGACTTTAAAACCTCGTATTGTTTGAGTCCTGCCTGCCCTTGCCAAGAAGAGATTTCATCGCAGGAAACAAAGGAAGGGTTTAAACCGTCCGACTTCTTCTGCGAGAAGGCGAGGGGTTGCGCGGTCGTGTTCGTCTGCTCGATGTAAATGTCCGTCCGCCGTCTCTTGGTCAAGACGTCGAGATCGGGTTCTTTTTTAATCATTTGATACAAGGCGTCGTAGCAAAGAGAAGCCTGTTGGAGCTTCGGGGCGATGAAGTAGAGCCTCGCTCCGTATTCGCCGTCGCAAAATGCCATATACTCGGAGATCGAGGCGTCGGTCAATGTCTTGCCGTTCTTTCTGCCGATGACGCACAACACTTCTCGGAAATGTCTCGAGCCGTCTTCGTCTACAATCCCGAAGATGATTGACAACATGGCTTTTTGCCAAAGCTCGAGTTTTATCGTCTGCGGGGCAAGCGCGCCCTCGTGATGATGTGCAAATGTCTCGATGAAGTTTATTGCACGGTGTGCCTTCTTCGGGTCATAAAAAAAGGACTTGTTCTCAAGTCCCTTGATTATCATTTCATAGCAAAGTCGAACCCACTTCCCGACCGTGATTGTTCCGTCCGATATTTTCTGATAGTACGTCAGTATGTAGTTTTCTTTCTCGGCGGGCTTCTTCATGCCTCAAGAAACTCGGAAAGTTTTGAAACCTTCTCGGGTTCTTCGTCCTGCATTTGCTCCGCAAGCCTTGCGATCTGCGTCAATGCCTGTACTCTGACCGCACTCGACGTCTTCGGGTCTTTGACAATCCTGTCAAGTTCATCGAACGCATACGTCTGCATAAATTTCTTGCTATAATTCTTTTTATCTTTTGACATTTTGATTTCCCTCTCTCTATCAGTCCATAGTTTCGGTTTAATCGGTTTATGTCGGCGCAAATCACCGCCCAAATGTGGGGGTATACACCACACCGAGTTTTTCCATAG
>JAEIGA010004017.1_pt1 | contig 22801 bp, 17 predicted proteins | sample 9270691 | NCBI WGS metagenome assembly JAEIGA01 (sample SAMN17057246, study PRJNA624740) | gut metagenome | biome: biome; isolation source: fecal sample | host: Bos grunniens | place: China: Xizang | collected 2019 | reverse complement strand
CGATGGTCTCCTTTGTCGAAACGGCGGACCTGCACAAAAACACGTGGTCATTCGACATATCCTTGAATGCCACTAAACGATAATTCTCTGGATGAATACCCTTTTTCATTTTCGTCTTTTTGTTATAATTAATATTGCAATCATTAATTCGGCGACAAAGGTAATACAATTTTTTGTTTCTGCAACAGATATCCCACAATATTTTATACTTTATTATAAAAACAGATACTTCTCTCACCCACACTAACTCACTATAACCATTTTTGTCAGAGATTTAATCAGACATTTAAATAAATTAATATCCTTGCGACAACGGCCGAGTAAGGGGTGGTGAGCTTTTTCTTATCATTTTTCTTGCTCGGCTCGATTTTTTATACTACCTTTGCACTGATATTGTGGTGGGCTAAAACCACCGTAGAGGTCTAATTAATTACTAATAGCTATGGACGATGGCAATCATTCCAAAAATAACAGCTGTGTCGTATCTCAATACGATACCCTTCGTCTATGGACTAAAGCACGCAGATAACCTACGTGCGGAGTTGCTATTAGCACCCCCAGCCGACTGTGCGAAAAACTACATTGAGGGTAAGGTGGATATCGCCCTGCTCCCTGTCGCTGTAGTGCCACAACTTGAGCAGACAAATATCATCACCGACTACTGCATTGGTGCAGTGGGTGCGGTGCGTACGGTTGTGGTTATGTCCAATACCCCTATTCAGAGTGTGAAGCGTATCTGGCTCGATGCTCACTCACGTACCTCAGTGCAGCTCTGCGGCTACTTGGCAAAGAACAAGTGGCGCATAGCTCCAGAGTGGTTGGCGATGAGCGACTATTCGGTGGTGGATAATGCACAGCCAGGCGATGCCTTCCTACTTATTGGCGACAAGGTCTTTGGCTACGAGAACCACTTCAAGTATGTCTACGACTTGGCTGTGGAGTGGCGCGAGGCTACCAAACTCCCATTTGCCTTCGCCGTATGGGTGGCACGTAAGGGTGTGTCGTATGAGATTACCGATGAGCTTCAGCATGCCCTCACCTTTGGCGTGGAGCATATCTGGGAGGCGGTGTCGGAGTCTAACTATATGGGCTCGGACAATGGTGTTACGGCCTATGACTACCTCACTCGCAACATCGACTTCATCCTCGACGAGGAGAAACATAAGGCTTTGAAGAAGTTCTGGGACGCCGGCATAAGGATAGTCCCCCGATCCTATTAAAGAGGTCGAGCGAGATGCCTTGGGCATAGAATATTATCGCACGACTTCTTACCTCCGACCTATGGGGCGTTCATTGTATTCCGCCCCAAGTAAAGCCCCAATTCGGGGCAAAGTTGAATAAAAAAGAATAAAACTTATAGGAGGAGATATGATCACTATCTATCTTAAGCAATACAACAAGATTATTCGTAACGCAGATACCGATCTCTTCGACGAGCTTGGCTTTGACGATATTCTCTGGATCGACCTCTTGGAGCCATCTATCAAGGAGCAGAAGGCTGTGGAGAACTTTATGGAGTTGAGCCTCCAGACAAAGCAGCAGGTCGAGGAGATTGAGTCTACTTCTAAATATTCGGAGACCGAGAACGCTATTATTTCGAACTCCAACTTCTTTGTGCCTCAGGGCGATTCGTTCACTGTGGAGCCAGTGTCGTTCATCATCTCGAACGAGGGTGTGCTTGTGTCGATGCGTCAGGCCGAATTCCGTACCTTCCGCGAGGCAGAGAAGCGCTTGCAGATGAACTACCGTTCCTACTCAACGGGCTACCATATCCTTATCTCGTTGCTTGAGGTGCGTATCGACTACGATGCCGACCTTGTGGAGATGGTAGGTAAGCAGGTTGCCGCTGTAAGTAAGGGCATCAGCAGTGGTGAGAAGATCGACAAGGAGGTATTGTATCGCATCAATGCCTTGCAGGAGAACACTATGTTGCTCCGCGAGAATATCTTCGACCGCCAGCGTGTGTTGTCCTCTATCTTGCGCTCGGAGCGATTCCCTAATGATATCTATCCACGCTTGCAGTTGATGCTCAAGGACGTGAACTCACTCATCAGCCACGCCGACTTCAGCTTCCAGCGTCTCGACTATATTCAGGATGCAGCCCTCGGTCTTATCAATATCGAGCAGAATGAGATTGTTAAGATCTTCTCTATGGCGGCGGTTATCTTTATGCCTGCTACGTTGGTGGCAAGTATGTATGGTATGAACTTCAAGTTTATGCCCGAATTGCAGTGGCAGTATGGCTACATCTGGGCCTTGGCTCTTATGCTCGTGGTGTCGGGCGTAACCTACTGGTACTTCAAATTCAAGAAGTGGCTGTAGACTAATGCTATAGTGACGGTTGATGAATGTCGGAGAGGGTGTCGTGCAACGAAGTTAGGCGCGGCGGTCTCTCCGATATTTTTTATATCTGCAATCGCGTATAGTGTTTGGTGTGTTGATAAATCTAATTTTTTTGAAAAATATTTAAATTTTCGTACTTATTTTAGAAAAAAATTTATTATCTTTGTATTACAAACTATTAAACAGAAGATACGAAGATGACATCATTGGCTGCGTTTTTCAATATCAACGAAAACGAATCCCTCAAGGGAATTACGCATAAGAATAATATCATCAAGCGAAACATTATCGCCTATATGGCGGTGAATGGCGAGTGTACACTCTCGGAATTGACTCGCGAGTTGCATATCAGCGTACCTACCATCACCAAACTCGTTCAGGAGCTTGTCGATGACCACATCGTTATCGACCTCGGCAAGGTGGAGACCCCTGGAGGTCGTCGCCCCAATGTCTTTGGTTTGGCTAATTCGGCTATCTATTTCATAGGTATCAACGTGGGTCGCGACCATATGGCCTACGTAGTTACCGACTTGCAGAATAATGTCATCAGCGAGCGCACGGATAACTCTTTTGAACTCGTGGATCGTCCTCAGTGCTTGGAGCGTATCTGCCAAAATATCGAGCATTTCGTGGCCGAGTGTGGTGTGGATAGGGGTAAGATTCTCGGAGTGGGAGTCTCTATGGTGGGCCGTGTAAACCCTGAGACAGGTCGCTCGTATAAATATTTCACATCGAGCGAGGAGTCGCTAACTGACATTATCTCCTCTCGCATCGGTATCCGTGTGATGCTTGAGAATGACACCCGCGCCCGTTGCTATGCGGAGTACACTACGGGTAAGTCGAAGAACGAGAGCAATGTCATCTACCTCAATATGGGTCGTGGAGTGGCCATCGGCATTGTCATCGATGGTAAGCTATACTACGGCAAGAATGGCTTTGCTGGTGAATTCGGCCATATCCCCTTCTTCGACAACGAGATTATCTGTGCCTGTGGCAAGAAGGGATGTCTGGAGACCGAGGTGTCGGGTATAGCTATCGAGGATAAGATTGTGCAACTAATCAAGAGTGGTGTGAATACTCGCCTTAGGGAGATGTACGATAGGGGTGAGAGCATCCATATCAACGATATCATCGCCGCAGCGCGCAACGACGACAACCTCGCCATAGAGCTTATCGAGGAGGCTGGTGAGAAGGTGGGTAAGGCCGTGGCCTTCCTCATCAACACCTTTAACCCTGAGACCGTTATCGTGGGAGGTAACCTCGCACAGGCTGGTGAGTATCTTATGTTGCCGTTGAAGTCCTCGACCAACAAGTATTCGCTCAACCTCGTCTATAAGGATACGAAGTTCCGTGTCTCGAAGATGGGTGACTATGCCGATGCGTGGGGTGTAGCGATGCTTATCCGCAATAAGATTATAGGCTTGTAATATGGCAGATATGCGCCACGCGAGGTGTCGCCTTAGGGCGATGGAGAGGGGAGATGTAGAACTGCTCTATATCTGGGAGAACGACCCTCAGGTGTGGCGTGTCAGTGGCTCTGTAGCCCCCGTGTCAAGGGAGCGCCTGCTGCAGTTCATCGAGGAGCAGACCTACGACCTCTATGCTACACGCCAGATGCGCCTTGTTATTGACGTTGAGGGGGTTGCTGTGGGCAGTGTCGATATCTTCGACTTCGACCCTCAGCACCTGCGCTTTGGGGTCGGTGTGCTTATCTATGCCCCTGAGGATCGCTGTCGGGGCTATGCACGTATGGCTATCGAGCAGGTCAAGGAGTATGCCCTTAATACGCTCAACCTTAAGCAGATATGGGCTACCGTCGCCGAGGATAATGTGGCGAGCAGGACGCTATTCGAGGGTTGTGGCTTCAGACTCTGTGGGCAACGTCGGGCGTGGCTCAACCGTGGCGGAGAGTTCGTTGATGAATTAGAATACCAATGCCTCCTGCGATAGTGAGGCGAGATAGATGGGGCGGGCTTGAACTTCTTGCTCACCCCAAACTATTTCCCTAAGGTGTGTAAAATTACTCTTTTTTTGGGGTATAGTGTTCTGTTTCACTATTTTTTTCTTAACTTTGCCACGAAATTTAGAACAATTAAATGAAATAACGCAAATGAAACACGCTTATCTATTCCCAGGTCAAGGCTCACAGGCCGTTGGTATGGGTAAGGACATCTACGAGAATGTCCCAGTGGCAAAGGAGATGTTCGAGAAGGCAAACGAGATTCTCGGTTTCCGCATCACAGATATTATGTTTGCTGGCACTCCAGAGGAGCTTAAGCAGACTAAGGTTACACAGCCAGCCGTATTCCTCCACTCAGTAATCTTGGCTAAGGCTTTGGATGTTAAGCCAGATGCCGTTGCTGGTCACTCGTTGGGTGAGTTCTCAGCCCTTGTTGTTGCTGGTGCGCTCTCTTTCGAGGATGGCTTGCGCTTGGTCTCTAAGCGCGCTATGGCTATGCAGAAGTGCTGTGAGCAGCAGCCTGGAGGTATGGCAGCGGTTCTTGGCTTGGACGATGCTACTGTCGAGCAGGTATGTGCCTCTGTGGATGGTGTTGTTGTAGGTGCTAACTACAACTGCCCAGGCCAGTTGGTTATCTCTGGTGCTGATGCTGCGGTGGATGAGGCTTGCGAGAAGCTCAAGGCTGCGGGCGCACGTCGTGCCTTGCGTCTCCCTGTGGGTGGTGCCTTCCACTCTCCACTTATGGAGCCTGCGCGTCAGGAACTTGAGGCCGCTATTGCCGAGGCAGAGTTTATGACACCTATCTGCCCTGTCTACCAGAACGTAGATGCAAAACCTTATACCGATGCAGAGCAGATTAAGGCTAACCTTATCGCTCAACTCACTGCTCCAGTTCGCTGGACCCAGATCGTTGAGAATATGGTTGCCGACGGCTTCGACGAGTATACCGAGGTAGGTCCGGGTACCGTACTTCAGGGTCTTGTCTCTAAGGTTAGTCGTGAGGTAAGGGCTGAGTCAAAATCCACTCTATAGGGGGGTGTTATACAGCTTCTCGGCTACTGGTCACGGGTTTTGCCCATCGGCTTGAATTTAGCCGAGCGTTATATCTGCACCACTCTAACAACACAATGGTCACGCGCCAAAGAGTGACTTTTTCGAATGTCGCGAGCTCAGCAATAGGGTAGTGACACAATGCAAAAATAGGGGTATCCAAATCGGATACCCCTATTCGTTTGGTTATGCTATCGACTATCGGTAGAAGATAGATGAGATAGATTTGTAGTTGTGAACGCGCTCGATAACCTCGGCAAAGATTGGAGCAACGCTCAATACGGTGAACTTAGACAAATCCTCGCCCTCCTTCAATGGAATGGTATCTGTGGTGATAACCTCCTGGATAGCACTCTCGTTGATGCGGTCGTAAGCCTTGCCTGAGAGAACTGGGTGGGTAACAGCAGCGCGAACGCTCTTAGCACCCTTATCCATAAGCATATTGGCAGCCATACAGATAGTACCTGCGGTGTCGATCATATCATCAACGATGATGACATTGCGGCCCTCAACATCACCGATAGCGGTCATTGAGCCAACGACATTTGCCTTAGCACGCTCCTTGTGAGAGATGATGATAGGTGCCTGGAAGTGCTTTGCGTATGACGAAGCACGCTTTGCACCACCCATATCTGGTGAAGCAATAGACAAATCAGGAATCTGTAACTTCTGGATGTAAGGCACGAAGATACCCGATGCGTACAAAGCATCCATTGGCAAGTCGAAGAAGCCCTGAATCTGGTCGGCGTGCAAGTCCATAGTCATCACGCGCTGAACGCCTGCTGCGATAAGCATATTAGCAACCAAGCGTGCGGTGATAGGTACACGTGGACGGTCCTTGCGGTCCTGACGAGCCCAACCGAAGTAAGGGATAACGGCGATAACCTGGTGAGCCGAAGCACGACGAGCAGCATCTGCCATCATCAAGAGCTCCATCAAGTTGTCTGAAGGTGGAAAAGTAGACTGAATGATAAATACTGTACAGCCACGAATAGACTCGTGGAAGCAGGGCTGGAACTCGCCGTCGCTAAACTGGAGAACGTCCGAGTCACCGAGCTTAATGCCATACTCGGCAGCAATCTTCTCTGCGAGGTAGCGTGAACCTCGGCCAGCGAAGAATTTGATTTTGTGGATCGCCATAATATAATTTAAGTAAGGTTGAATTAACTTCGTACAAAGTTAGGGCAAACTATCCGAATAAGCAACTTTTTTGTCGTTTAATTTATCAATAATTTGCCAAGCACCCCTCAATGAAATTGAGAATCTCTTCGCGCCCCGTGCCCTTCTCGCTTGAGGATCTGAACATTGGGGGTAGTTCCTCCCAGTGTTCCAAGAGGCGCTGCTCGTAGGCCTTGATGTTGCGATTGGTCTGGGCTTGAGAGAGTTTATCGGTCTTGGTGAAGATTATACCAAAGGGTATTCCATTTATCCCAAGGAGTTCGAGGAAGCGAAGATCGATATTTTGAGGTTCAAGGCGCGAATCGACAAGCACGAAGAGGAAGTGCATCTTCTCGCACTTCAGAACGTAGTCGGTGATGAGTTTCGAGAACTCGCCACGGGCAGTCTTCGACACACGTGCATAACCATATCCTGGCAGATCCACCAAGTACCAACTATCGTTAATGAGGAAGTGGTTGATAAGTTTTGTCTTACCTGGTGTACCAGATACCTTAGCCAATCCCTTCACCCCCGTAAGCATATTCACCAACGACGACTTGCCGACGTTGCTTCGTCCGATGAAGGCGATATCCTTGAGGTCGTCCTTGGGAACTTGAGAGATGCGCTCGGAGCTACACTTAAATTTTGCCTTGATGGTAATTGCCATAGTCAGTATCAATATTTTTATTACTACGCAAAAGTAGTAAAAAGAAATTTAAATGGCGAGGTTTTTGGGTGAATGATTGAAATTTTTAAATAAAAAAGTGAGAATGTTGAAATAATTTCATATATTTGTAAAAGGAAAATGACTAAAAGAAGAGTATTGATGCATACTAAATATTATCCAGCGGAGGTCTGAGATAGAGGTTGCTCAATATCTAATGACTTGACAATTAAATATTTAAATAAATCGCATTATGAAAAAGTTTTTCTATTTGTTGCTTGCATTGCCATTGGTATTTGCAGCGTGTGAGCCTGATGCTCCAGTAGAGCCAGGTAATGATGGTGGTAATGAGACTCCTAAGGAGTACGCTGTGGAGATTACCTCAAATGCAGAGATGGAGTTCCCTGCTGAGGGTGGCACTGGCGTTATTGAGTGGGGGTTGAAAGAGGTTACTCGCAACTCGCCAGTACCAGAGCCAGTGCCTGCATTTACAACCGAGGCTGAGTGGATTACTCTTGATACAGAGAATTTGGGTGCATTCACCGTTGCTGCCAATGAGGGTGAAGCACGTGAGGCTGTAATCGTTGTAACATACCTTGAGCAGGTTGAGCAGGTTAAGGTTAAGCAGGCTGCTAAGGCTGAGGTTCCACAGCCAAGCGACGAGGTTGTGTTTGAGGCTCCTATGCTTGTTGGTTACTACTACCACGACGAGTTCACCCCCGATGCAGGTAACTACTATATCTTCTTCACCGACAACGGTTTCGATGAGGATGGTGATATGCTCCCTAATTCAATATATTATGCACTTGACGTATATGCTCCATTGTGCGAGGACGAGCCTACAGGTGATTTCGTAGCACTTGCTGAGGGTACTTATACTTTTGATGCTAATGATACTATGGTGGTTGGTACTATCGGCAACGAATATTCATCATATACTAAGACTAACGACACAAGTGTTGAGGTGGAAGAGTCTTTCGAGGAGGCGGAACTCGTTGTTTCGGCTGATGGCTCTTATGTGTTGAATGTTGTCGTTGCTGGTGTGAAGCACACTGTAACATTCTCTGGCGAGGCTCAGATTGCCGACACTCGTGAAGTTGCTGGCGGTGAAGAGGGTACGGTTAAGGAGTTTGAGGCTGCTGAGGCTATGGCATACTACCGTGGCGACTACTATAGCCCAGGTGTTGCTGACAACTTTACTATTATGCTTAGCGATAACGGTTGGGATGCAGATGGTTGGGAACTTCCTAATTCAACGTACTGCAACTTCGATATCTATACTGAGATTGTTGATGGTGAGTTGGTTATTCCTAACGGAACATATACAATCGACCCTTATTTCACTCTCGATCCTTATACCATTGATATTGATTACTCATTCTATTACCTCTTGGATGATTCTGGTTGGGACTATGTTGAGGTTTCATACTTCAGCGAGGGTACTGTAACCGTTAGCGACAGCGGTATTGTGGCAGAACTCCTTGGTGAGAATGGCGTAACATACAAGGTGACCTATAACGGTGTAGTTACCAATATCGATGATGTCACTGACGAAATGGGCGGTGGCGGAGAAGGTGGCGATGGTTACCTCTCTACATTGGAGTCTGATTTGAATTGCGACTTCACTGGTTGTGAACTCGATTACACTTGGTATGGTGACTTTTATGAGGTAGGTTGTGATAACTGCTTGCTCTATGTATCACCTACTACAGAGTCTGGTGATGGCTTGCAACTCGACCTCGTTTCTGACACCCTTGAGTCGTATGTACTCTCTGGCGAGTACACAATCACCACCGAACTCGGAGCCTTCACTGCATACTGTGGTTGGGATAACTACGGTTATATGGAGGGCTGTTGGTATTACAAAGCAGACCTTACTCAGTATGCTCCATTGATGTCTGGTAATGTGACAATTATAAACAATGGTGACACCACATTCACTATCGAGGTTAATGCTTATGACGACCGTGGCAATAACATCACAGGCTCTTGGACAGGCGTTGATCCTAACCAGGCTCCTTCTGAGCAGGCGATGTCGCTCGTAGTAAAGCAGAAGCAGGGCTTGAAGCATCAGGTGTCAAACAAGATGGCTAAGAAGTCTCTTAATCGCTAACATAGAATTATCGAAAGGCTGGGGATTCAGCAGAGTTCTCAGCCTCTTTTATTTACCTTATCAGTATTAGATTCAAAAAAAAATGAAGAAGTGGATTCTTAGCGCCCTTTCGTTGGCGCTGTTGTTTGTTGTGGGTTGCCAGAAGGAACCCGTGGTTGAGAGTGCTACCTTCTCGTTTAATCGCGACGTTGTGGAGGTCAAGGCCGAGGGCGAGTCGATGCGCCTTATTTATGAGGTGTTTGCTCCCGTCGAGGGTATGACTCTTGAGGTTAAGTGCGATGCCGAGTGGATTACCGATTTGGCTATCTACCCATCGTTCGTAGATTTCAAGGTGACAAAGAATGACTCTGGCGCAGAGCGCTCTACCTCGCTAAGGTGTAGCTACAATGGCTATTCAACAGTGTTGAAGGTGGTGCAGGCGGCATGGAGCGACCCTCTGACTCTCACCATAGAGGAGGTTGAGGCTACGGCAGTTGTGATATCTGTTGCCACCAAGGAGGAGGATACCACGTGGATTGGTCAGGTTGTTGGCAAGGAGTGGTTCGAGAGCTACAGCGAGGAGGATATCTTTGCCGAGGATATGAACTACTACTATAGCGTTGCCGAGGATAGAGGGGTGACCCTTGAGGAGTTTCTCTCTACCATCCTCAGTCGAGGCTCTCACTCTGGAATACGTATGAGTGGCTTGGATACGGAGACCGACTATGTGGTATATATATATGGTATGAATACCAATGGAGAAAAGACCACATCTATCTACTCAAAGACATTTACTACCACTGCTCCATATCAGGGCAATGATGTTACTTTTGACTTCGATATCACCTGTGAGCGAGCCATTGTCGACATTACTATCACCCCTTCGCACGAGGGCGTGGCATACTACAACAACCTCATCACACGCGAGGACTTTGAAGCTTATGGTGGCGATATCAATGCAGCCGCAGATGCTGTGATAGCCAAGACTATAGAGGATTATTTGGCGTGGGAATATACCCTTGGCGAGGTCTTTGAGTATAATACCGACTATGTGGCTACTAACTACCAGTTCGAGGCTATTGCTAACACGGAGTATGTGGCCTTTGCCTTCAAGTGGAACGAGCAGTGTGAGCGCTTGAGCGAGGTCTCTTACGAGTGGTTTACCGTTGGCGATATTCCACCATCGGATAATGTGTTGAGTATGGAGATTTCGGACGTTACGCAGACTACCTTCTATGTCGATATCACCACGACCAACAACGACCCTTATGTGATCTTTCCTGTTGAGACAATGGAGATTGCAAAGTTGCGTAACGATAAGGATATCTTTGCCTACTTGCTCGAAACTTATGGCACTTCGGGACTCACCTACTACCTCTGTGAGGGTGATGTGTCGGGTACGTTTAGTGACCTTGAGGCTGGTACTGAGTATGCGGTGTTGCTCTTTGGCTACGAGGCGGGAGTGCTTACCACATCTATCGTTCGTCAGGATATAACCACAGCCAAGGCTGGCGATATCAACGCCTGCATCTATGATATCGAGATTAGCAATGTCGATGACCGCGAGGCAGATGTCACCATTACACCTTCGGACTATAGCGTGTGGTACTACTGGAATGTGTTCGAGGCCGATGCTACCGAGCAGGAAATCTTGGCCTATATCGAGGATACCTACAATCGCGACTACTATGCCGACTACTGGGAGTTTAGCTACTATGAGATTTGTCAGGGTAAGGTCGAAAGTCATCTTCGTCAGCTCTCTCCATCGACTGAGTATAAGATTGTTATCGTGCCTATGAATCCCGATAGGTATGAAATTACGGGCGAGATGCGTTTTGGTGGTGAGTTTACGACCAACGATGCTGTGATTGCCGATATTAGCATCTGGGCAGGTTTCAAGAACTATTACGATGGCGACGAGGCGTATGCCATTAACCCCGACTATATGACCTCATACAAGGGCTATGTTATTATCCCAATGACCGTGGAGGTAGAGGGTGATTGCTCAGGCTTCTTGTACTCTATCTTCGACTATGTCGAGGGCCTTGAGGACCCTGAGCAGTATGACGATAATATACTTATCGACAACCTCTATAACGTAGGTGCTTACTGGTCTCCAGCCTATTTCCGTGGTGTGTGGGATAAGAAGATGATGATTGCTGCAGTAGCCTTCGACAAGGATGATAACCCAAGCCCAGTATATCGCCATTGCTTTACCTGCGTAGAGGAGGAAGCTGGTGATGCTCAGGAGTTTATCGACCTCTATATGGGAGGCATTACAACCTATGGCTCACAGCTTAAGAGTGTGGTCTTTGACGAGGGTATGGGCGTCGCTCAGTTGGAGGCAAAGGTTAAGGAGGAGCCTTGCAAAACTATGGTGAAGAGGGAGCGTCGTTCGGGTGCTATTTTTAGCCGTTAGGATGACTATATTATAAATATGGTTTTTTAGATTATTTGGTCTAAAAGTATAAAATTCAGTAGAAAAGGGTGGCTACGGCGACGAAAAGTCGGGTAGTCACTCTTTTTATATTGTATAAATAGGGGTGTTCGTTGAATTTATTTTTTACGTAGGGAAGATTATTTTATCTTTGCGAGGTTTAATTTGAAACAATTTACGTAAATTTATGAAGATAGTTCAAACACTTGCCTCACTCCTTGCCATTGCAACAACCCTTGTTGCTTGCACCAGTGAGGTTGATTCGCATCCAACACTCCCAACCGCCGACAATGAGGTATCTCTCTCATTGCCCGTAGAGACTACTCGTACATCCATCGAGTCTGATGGTCGTAACACTCGATGGGTCCCTGGCGATAAGCTCGCAGTATGGGCTATGGATGCTAACGGCGAATATGTATTTAGCAATGCGTTATTCTCTATGCGCCACTACTCTGCGGAGTATGACCTCGCCTTCTTCTCAGGAAGTGTGGCTGAGATGGCCAAGGGCGACTACACCTACCTATTGTCGTATCCCTATCCTCAGTCTGTAGAGGGTACTAAGGCTACCTATCGCGTGTCGGCTACGCAGTCGGGTAATTACGACGGTAAGTACGATATTATGGTTGCTGAGCCTGTGGTTGCTAAGGCCTTGTCGGCTAAAGAGCGCGTGGAGCTTAACACGGTGACTAAGCACCAGATGCACGCCCTGAAGATCAATGTTCCTGAGGGTCGTAACCTCTACGGCGACCGTTTCTACCGTCTTGAGATCACCTTCCCTTCGGATGTTGTGGGTGATATCACCGTGGATGTTTCAGACCCTAATGCCGAGCCTACCTACACCAACACCTCGAATGTTATCGTTGTGGAGCGCGAGGAGGGTTTCGATGTAGGCGAAGATATATGGGTATTTGTGCTTCCAGGCACTGTCGAGGGAGATGTAACCTACCGTGTGCGCGGTGAGCGTCGCCACTCGGAGTATACCACCTTCCCTATGAGTCGCACTTTGGAGCGTGGCCACGTGACCCCTGTGCGTATGATGATTCCTGTGGTATATCCAATCTATACATCGGTAAATATCTCGGTGGAGAAGAATAATCTCGGAGAGGATTTCAACTATTTCGATGTCTATGAGGGTGATGCGTATATCGGTAGATATCAGCGCAATACCTCAAATAAGTATGTTGTATTTGATCAAGAGGGTGAGTTCAATACAGATGCTTTCGATAATAGAAGCCTCCGTATAGTCTTTGACACTGATAATGCAGTGGTGGAATCGACCACAAACACAGGAGTTGTTACTGCATACGTTGAAAATATATGCAACACTACAATTCCCTACCTCTTTACTGAGGATTTCAGCACTCTGCAGGTTTACGATGGCGACTATGAGGCGGGACCTTATACTTCTGTTGAAGGTGCAAGTACCGTCGCTAAGGATTTGTCTCAGTATGGTATCCCTTCTGGCTGGACTGGTGCGCGTACGGGATGTGATGCCGTGGGTTCTGCAATTCTTGTTGGAGGTCGTGTAGACTGCGTTATAGCGGGCGCCACACGAGCTTACGGTCGCTTGGATTCTCCTGCGATGAGCAAAATCAAGGCTGGTAAACAGGTCAATGTCAAGGTGTCGTTTACCTATAGTGGTAGCCGATCGGGAACTTCAACCTACTATCCAGTAGGAAGGTGTGGTTATACCACAACACCCGATGCTATTAATGGTTACGCTACGCAGTTTAATAATAATGAGGCTTTTAAGGATATCGATGGTGCAGTTACAATTCCTAATATCCCTACCAATGGCTCAGCCGCTGCAGCAACTGCAGAGATGACCTATACAATCGCTGGTTGTACCTCGGCGCACCGTCTCTCTTGGCATGTAGGTCATATGGGTTATAAGTGGTTGAAAATTGATGATGGTAACGGCTGGATGTATGTCGATAACATCAAGGTTCAGATAGTAAAATAGAACATAAAATATAAACATTAAAATTAAACAATTATGAAGAAGTTTTTCACTATTGCGACGCTCGTTGCGCTCTCTTTGGTATCGTGTGCCAAGGAGCAGTCTCAGGGCGGAGTTGAGGGCGAAGGCCGTGTGAAGCTCAACCTCTCTATCGACAATGTCGTTGAGGTTACACGTGCTACTACCGTTATCGAGTGTGAGACCCCAAGTGAGGAGGATTTCTCTGTGACAATCGAAGGCGTAGGTCACACCTTTAGCGAGTCTTTTGCAAACATTGCCGAGCTCGACGACTACTACTTCGTAGGTGGTAAGTACAAAGCTACTGTTGTTGCAGGCGATGTTACTGAGGAGGGCTACAACAAGCCAGTATTTGTTGGTAGCCAGGAGTTTACCATCCAGCCACGTAAGCACGTTGAGGCGGAGGTTGTTGCCTACATCGCTAACGCCTTGGTTAAGGTGGAGGTCACTGAGGCCTTTACCAACTACTTCGTTGGTGGCTACACCTTCGATGTTGTTACCGAGGCTGGCAATACCTTCGAGGATGTGATGGGTAATGAGGAGCCACTCTTCGTTGCTCCAGCACCTTTCACCGTGAAGGGTACTGCAACAAAGCAGGCTAACCAGTCGGGTAGCGAGGGTGTAACAGTAACTCTCCCAGAGTTCGAGGCTGAGAGTGTTGCACCTCAGACGCTCTACACCGTAAAGTTTGATGTCGAGCACGCTGGTCAGGCAACTCTCACTATTTCGCTCAACGACGAGCCTGTGGAGAGTGTTGTTATCGACACTGAGCTTAATGATAATGCACAATAAAAAAATGGAGATATATATGAAATCTGTTGTACGATTTTTGGGTGTTGCTACTGCACTTCTTCTAACGCTTGGTGCTTGTAGCAAGGATAATATAGATTATAAGGAGACCGAGAATGGTGGTGCTAATAACACAGGTTATTTGGCACTTGGCGGTATGTCAGTAACCGTGATGGAGGATACCGATAACGTGACCTCATCATCTACTACACGTGCCGAGGAGGTTGATATCAACAACTTCGACGTTGTGGTTACAAACAATGCTGGCGATACTATGGCATCATTCAAGTATGGCAACCGCCCAGAGAAGATCTCTCTCGATGGTGGTGTATATAAGGTGGCGTTGTCATCAGAGCCTATGGTTGATGCTGAGTGGGAGAAGCCTATCTATGGCGTAGAGAAGGAGGTTATCGTTAAGCGTAAGGAGACCACTACGGTTAATGACCTTATTTGCCGTTTGCAGAATGTTAAGGTTTCGGTAGACTATGCTGCCGACCTTCGTGATCAGCTCGACCTTGAGCGAACCACTATGACCGTAGCCTTGGAGGAGAACTCTTTGGTCTATGCCAACGAGGAGACTCGCGCAGGATACTTTGCTCCCGTTGCTAAGGAGAATACCCTTAAGCTCACCTTCGAGTGCTACTACAAGGGTGAGGATAAGAAGATCACTATGACCAACGAGATTAAGGGCGTTAAGGCTGCTGAGTGGCGCAAGATTTTGGTTGTTGTTCAGCACGCTGGCGAGGGTACTGGCTCTCTTGGCATTGTTTGTGAGACTTGGGTTTACGATGAGGAGTTGCCTTTCGACACAAGCGTAATGCTTATGGAGGAGGAGTTGGTAGATGATACCGACTTGCCAGTAATCAACTGGGAGGGTCACGACCTTGCTGAGGACTTCGTTATTACCGATGATATGTTCGATGCTGACGGCAACTTCAAGTCGAGCATCAACCTCGACATCACTGCTAAGGCTGAGATTAACTCTGTAGTTGTTAAGGTTACCTCTGACAACCCAGACTTTACGACTGCTTATTCAGAGATTATGCCTTTGGAGAGCGACATCTGCGACGGTACTGTCTCTAACGCTTTGCTCCGTATGATGGGTTATCCAACCGATGCTAAGGGTGCTACTGCTACACGCATCAAACTCGCTGCTCAGGCTGAGATGCTCTGCACATACAAGGGTACACACACCTACGAGATTACCGTTACCGACGTCAATGGTGGTAAGAGCGTAGCAACCGTAACACTTAAGTATGGCGAGGCTGGCCCTGTTGCTGCTCCATCTATCGTATGGACTGGCTACAATATCGACGAGCGTCAGACCTACGCTCTCGGTATGACTTGTGATTTGGTTATCAGTGCTCCAGGTGTTATCGATGACTTTGTGGTAGAGATTATCTCTAATGATCTTACTGATAGCGAGTTGCAGGGTGTTGGTTTGGCTGCTAAGTTTAGCCTTGTAAACGCTTCACAGTTCTTCGCATCTCTCGGAGCGCTTGGCTTCCCAGTGGGTGATGCTGTTAAGGGTAAGAAGGAGCTCAACCTCTCGATTACCAACTTCTTGGTAATTCTTTCTGGTTTCCCTGGCGACCACGACTTTATGATGACAGTTAAGGATAGTGCAGGTGTTGAGACAACTAAGTCGATAATGCTTCATTTTAACTAATTGTAGCATAATTAATATATAAGGAGATTATGACTATGAAGAGGATATTAGCATTTTTGAGCGCGGTGCTTATTTTAGCATCTTGTTCAAAGGATACAGAGCCTGTAGTTGAGATGGCGATTAACGAGGGTGCTATGCGTTTTGGTGTCGCTATGCAGGCGGAGATTGGCGCAGAGGATGATGTTCTCGTTAAGATTTATAAGGTCGAGAATGGTGAGCAGAAGCTTATCCGTCGCTATGAGGCATTGAGCGATATTCCAGAGTATCTCGTATTGCTTTCAGGCGACTATGTGGCAAAGGTGCAGGTAGGTGAGCGTCAGATCGCTTCATTCGACCAGCGCTACTTCATCGGTGAGCAGCCATTCACCGTTACCGATGGTGAGGTTGTTGATGTAGATGTTGTCTGCCACTTGCTCTCTACCACCGTATGTGTTGAGTATGACGCTACTGTAGCAACGGCCCTCAACGAGGGTTACTTCACTGCTGTAGCCGTAGCTGATAACTACGATGCTCAGGCTATCGAAATCGGTGATGTCTTTGCATTGAACTACGAGACTACTAAGGAAGGTTACTTCGTAATGCCTGAGGGTCAGACAACACTCTTCTGGCACTTTGAGGGTACTCATCCAGTTGAGGGAGATATCGTTAAGGAGGCCGCTATCGCAGAGGTTAAGCCAGGTTATAAGTACACCGTTAAGTTGAAGTACTCGAAGGATGCTCCAGGTGACCTCAAGATTGAGGCTACCGTGGATGTCAGCGTTGAGGAGAAGGATGATACCATCATCTTTAGCCCAGATCCAACCGTTATGTCGGATGGTACATTCGAACTTACTGATGTTCAACTCTCTACAACAGAGTCGCGCACTTACCTCGTGTCATCGTTGGCTGATATCAACGTACTCAATATTGAGGTTGCGGGCGATGTATTCGACCTCTTGCAGGGTAATGTTTCAGGCGTTCAGGTTGTGAAGAACGACGCTACTAACTATAACGTAGTGATTACATCTGCTTTCTTCAACGAAATTGATGGTGGTTCATACGACCTCACCTTCCATATCGAGGATGTTGATGGTGGTAAGCTTAATAAGAACATTGCTTATAGCGTTCAGGGTATCTTGCCTCTCACCGCTGAGCAGTGTAGCTTGTGGGCTCGTAAGGCTACTTTCAAGGTTAATGTCGTGAATAGCGAGGCAACAGATGTTGTTGTGGCATATAGCACCGATGGTTCAACTTGGAGCGAGGCTGTAGCAACTAAGGGTGCAGATGGTTTGTACACAGCAGTTATATCAGACTTATCTACAAGTAAGAACTACACCTATCGTCTTAAGATTGATGGCGTAGAATTTGGCAAGAGCTACTCGTTTGCTACTGAAGAGGGTGTTCAGCTCCCTAACCCAGGCTTCGAGGAGTGGAGTAATGAAAAGACTCCAGCAGGTCTTTGGAACTCTGGTAACAACTTATTCATAACCTTGACAACACGTAAAGAAGAGGCTCACTCAGGTAGTTATGCCGCATTCTTGGACTCTCAGGCTACTATGGGTAAGTTTGCTGCGGGTAACCTCTTTACTGGCGACTTCCAGCTCAACATTTCAACTATGAGTGGTGTTGTAACCTTCGGTAAGAGCTTCTCATTCAACGCAAGCCCTAAGAGTTTTTCGTTCTGGATGAAGAACAAACAGGGTACTATCAATAACGGAGATAAGGCCTCTGGTACAGATATCTATACCGCAATGGTGCTTATCACCGAGGGTAACAGATATGCCGTAGATACTACCGACGAGTCTTCGTTCCTTGCGTTTGATAGACTTGGTACTTTGCCAGGCATTATCGCCTATGGCTACGTTTCTGACACCGACTCTAATGCGGATTGGGTACAGAAGACCGTAACCCTCAACTACGTTGATGGTTGGGAGACTAAGACTCCAAAGATGGTTGTCGTGTCGTTCACTCCATCGGGTTATGGTGACTACTTCTGTGGCTCTACCGACTCAGAGATGTATGTCGATGACGTTCAGTTTAACTATTAGTAACTAATGGGGTAGTGGCAAATCTGTTTGTCACTATCCCAATACCTTTATCGATGAAGAAATTTTTACTATCAATACTTCTCGTAGCGACATCTGTTGTTGTGATGGCTCAGGAGGGTGTTGAGGCTACTGAGCCACAGGCTATTGCCGAGGTGGAGCAGACAGCCCCCGTGATGCTCACTCCCAACGAGGCACGTGCTCAGCGAGGATTTACCTCCGACACTAACTTCGTGCCTAAGGGACAGTGGATCTTCGGAGGTTCGGCCTCTTACTCCAACCACAAGAATGAAAACTATCGCCTTGCTATTATCAACGATATCGACTCCGAGGGTTATACCGTGAAGGTGAGCCCAATGATTGCCTATGCTCCTTGGCGTAATATGGCTGTGGGTCTCCGCTTCGGCTATGGCCGTTCGATGCTCGCGTTGGATAATGCTGCTCTATCTCTTGGCGAGAGCCTTAACTTCGCTGTTGATTACTACCATCAGGTTAAGCACTCGTTTGTTGGTTCACTCTTCTGGCGACCATATATCCCACTTGGAACAAGCAACCGTTTTGCTATCTTTGCCGAGGTGCAGCTCAACTTCACAGCTACACAGTCGCGCTTAGTAGCAGAAAATGGTGTTGTGGATAACTATGTATCTTATCGTGGTGCCTACTCTGAGAGCTATGGTGGCTCTATCGCTTTGCAGCCAGGTATCGTGGCCTTTGTAACCAATGACATCGCTTTGGAGTTGTCTATCGGTGTCTTTGGCATCGGCTATGATCGTACTAAGCAGGTACAGAATCAGGTGGATACAGGTGTTGTCTCACAGAGTAATATGAATTTCAAGGTCAATCTCCTATCTATTGGCTTTGGTGTATCGTTCTACCTTTAATATTACAGCACTATGAAGAGAATGTTTTTACTTTTGGCTGTAGTGTTTAGCGTAGCGACAGCCACAGCACAGCAGGAGGTTAGCACCTCTGAGGCTACAGCAACTTCGGTTGTTGTGGACGAGGTTGCTAAGAGCAGATTTCTGCCTACCACACGCCGTGTAGATAGAAATATTGACCGCAATAAGTTTGTCTATAAGAACGAGGTTATGCTCGGTATCGCGGCATCGTATGGTACCCTCGACGTTTCGGATAGCGACCTTATGTTGTTGGTGGATAACATCAACCTCGGTGTGCGCCGTGCTTCGGTTATGCCATTTATCGCCTATGCCTACCGTGATAACCAGACCGTAGGTCTCCGCTTCGGCTACGACTTCATCAAGGGAGACTTGGGTAATGTTGCGCTAAACCTCGGCTCTGTTGCCGATATGTCGTTGTCGTTGGCCGACATAGGTCTTCGTAGCGACAACTACTCGTGGTCGGCCTTTCATCGCAACTACATAGGTCTCGACCGTCGAGGTATTGTAGGTGTTATCCTTGAGGCCGAACTCTTGGTTAAGACTGGTACATCGTCGCTCTATACGGGTGTGGGTGATAGCCGCACAAATACCGTTAGCAAGAACTTCGCTGCGAAGTTGAATCTCAATCCAGGTCTTGCGGTCTATGTATTTCCAGAGGTCTGTGTGACTGTTACGGTTGGTATCGGAGGTCTCAAGTACAACAATGTTCGTCAGTACGATGCGTTGGGTGTGGAGACTGGTCGCCGCGACCACTCGGCCTTGAATTTTAAGTTCAACCTCGCCGATATACAGATTGGTATTGTGGCGCATTTGTGGAATAAAAAGAAGTAATATGCTATGAATAAGATATTTAGATTTTTATTTACAGCAATCGTCGCAATGGCTTTCACATCGTCTTGTATCGAGAACGATGTACCATATCCAGTAATTAAACTCGATATCGAGGCCATGGAGGCTGAGGGCCTTCTCGGTTCGCCTGTTATTGATAACGTGGAGCATACCGTGAAGATGACCTTGGAGGAGACCACAGATATTCGCAAGGTGCATATCACCTCTGTAACCCTTACCGAGGGTGCTGAGTCAGATGTTGTCTTCCCTGGCTACTTCGACCTTCGCCTACCATTGTATGTTGTGCTTTCGAAGTATCAGGACTACGAGTGGGTAATTACGGCGGAGCAGAACATCGAGCGCTACTTCCACGTCGAGGGTCAGATTGGTGAGTCTATAATCGATGTAGAGCAACGTATCGCTAAGGCATACGTGCCTATGGATCACGACCTACACAATGTTGTGATTACCGATCTTAAGCTCGGCCCTAAGGAGATAACCACCTACTCTGAGGAGTTTGCCAACTTGAACGACTTCTACGAGAGTGTGCGCAATATTACAATCAGCTATAACGATGATATTGAGGAGGTTTGGACTCTCTGCATCGAGCCTAAGGATGTCGTGGTAGAGTTTACGGGCGTTGATGCTTGGGCTCAGCGCATCTGGCTCTATGGTGAGGGTCGTGCTAACTCAGATCTTGGCTTCAAGTACCGCAAGGTGGGCCAGCAGGAGTGGACCAATGTCGAGGGTGTTACCGTTGATGGTGGCCGCTTCAGTGCCGTTGTCGAGGGCCTCGATGTACTCACCTCGTATGAGGTATATGCCTTCTCGAACGATAAGACTACCGACGTAGTAACCGTAACTACGGAGGATGTTTTTGAGTTGCCTAATGCAGGTTTCGAGGAGTGGCATAAAAGCGGAGATATCGTCTTCCCATACGCTGAAGGCTTCTCGCCATTCTGGGCTACAGGAAACGAGGGTGCCGCTATGGCTAAGACCACACTCACCGAGCCTTCGGAGGATGTACGCCCAGGCTCTGAGGGTAAGTATTCAGCATCGTTGCAGTCGAAGAAGGCTGCCATTGCAGGTCTTGGTAAGTTTGCTGCAGGTAACCTCTTTGTCGGAGAGTTCGGTGGTTTGCAGGGCCTCAATGGTCTTGTAAACTTCGGTCGCCCATTTGTTGCGCGACCTGTGGCGTTGCACGGCTGGTACAAGTATAACTGCGGAACTATCGACGAGGTTGGCAAGGTGCCTACCGCGCGCCCTGAGTTGAAGAAGGGAGATGGCGACGAGGGTCAGATCCTTATCGCCGTAGGTGATTGGACTCCAGAGGTCTATGGTGGTAGTGCTACCAGCCCTGTTCAGGTGGATACCAGCAAGGAGAGTACCTACTTCAATAAGAATTCTGAGGGTGTCATCGGTGTTGGTGAGTTGATTCTCACTCAAAGCAGTGATGGTTGGGTAGAGTTTACTTTGCCTCTCGACTATCGTACTACATCGAAGATCCCTACACACCTTATCATCATCTTCACTGGCTCTCGTTTTGGTGATTACTTCACTGGTTCGACACAGAGTCTTATGATGGTTGATGACTTAGAGCTAATCTATTAGTAGCTCCTTAAACTACGCTATGGCGAGACTACCGAAAAGGGTGGTCTCGCCTTTGTTTTTATTAGGAATAAGGCTATCTTTGTGGTATGAAACCTAAGCTTGTTATATTCGATTTTGATGGAACTCTCGGCGATACCCGTCATAATATCGTTGTCACCCTGCAACGCACGATGTCGCTTTTGGGGCTACCCCTGCGCTCTGAGAGTGAGTGTGCCTCAACCATTGGCCTTACGCTGGAGGATAGTTTTAGGACTATGTATCCAGAAATAGATGAGGCTAAGGCTAAGGAGTGTGTGGCGACCTATCGCGATATCTTCTACCAAAGTATCGAGGAGCTTACTCCCAACCTTTTTGATGGTGTCAGTGATACGCTGGCTCGTCTCCACGCTATGGATATAAAGATGAGTATTGCATCGTCGCGCTCCTCGCCCTCGTTGCTACTGTTTCTTCGCAATATGGCCATTGCCAAGTACTTTGGTGTTGTTCTCGGCTCGGATAACGTGACAAGGCATAAGCCTCAGCCAGAGCCTGTATTGAGGAGCCTTGCCGAGTATGGCGTAAAGCCATCCGAGGCCCTCGTCGTTGGAGATATGCCCGTCGATGTGCTTATGGCGCATAATGCCGGTGTGAGGTGCGTAGCAGTGAGTTATGGTAATGCCACAGCCGAGGAACTTGCCGCGGTAGAGGCCGACTATATCATCGATAGGTTTGCGCTGTTGGCAGATATAATAGAGGGTATGTAATAACAAAAAAACGACCGAGTAGAACTCGGTCGCTACAAATGCTCAAGGATGGCTATTGAACAATCTCTGGTCGCATCACTACGAGGGTGCGGTTACCGTCATTGAGGAGTTTTTGAGCGAATGCCTTAACATCATCGGCGGTTACGCTCTCAAGGATACCGAGGTATTCATCTTTGTAGTTGTAACCATCGTCGTAGTAGCGTGAGATAGCCGAAATCCAGCCGTTGTTGCTATCGAGAACATTGTTATAGTTCTTCTGCAAGAACTCCTTTGACTTTGCGATGTCCTCTGTTAAGGGGGCATTTTCTGCAATTTTGCGAATCTCGGCATCGCAAATTTCGATTAGTTCATCTGCAAGAGCCTCGTTAGTGTCAAAGCCAATAGACAACTGGTATGTTTCAACTGGATATTTATCGATGCTGCCACTAACGCCGACACCGTATGTGCCGCCCTTCTCCTCGCGGATAGAGACCATATAGCGAGAGTCGAGTGCTCTACCCAACAAATCGACAATAAGGCGATTCTTTGCGTTATTCTCGATAGCACCTGTATAGTT